>Ga0335079_10000786_pt1 | contig 36135 bp, 33 predicted proteins | sample Lox_Sample_33_FD_206719 | JGI IMG/M metagenome (GOLD analysis project Ga0335079, IMG submission 206719) | Soil microbial communities from Loxahatchee National Wildlife Refuge, Florida, United States - Lox_Sample_3.3 | ecosystem: Environmental > Terrestrial > Soil > Wetlands | place: USA...
TGGTTTGGGAGTGGTAAATGCCTTTGATATCCCCGGACGCCAGGCCTTCCTCGTCGACATGGTCGGCAAGGAAGATTTGATGAATGCTATCGCGCTGAACTCGTCGATGTTTAACGGCGCTCGTGTGATCGGCCCTGCCGTGGCGGGTGTTCTGGTCGCGCGACTGGGCGAAGGCTGGTGCTTCTTTGCGAATGGCGTGAGCTATATCGCTGTCATCGCCGGACTGTTCCTGATGAACGTGAATGCTCCGCCCAAGGCGTCGCTGCACACCTCACCGTTCGAGCATGTTATGGAAGGGTTCCGGTTCGTAAATCAGACGGCCCCCATTCGTGCACTCATGATGCTTTTAGGTCTGGTCAGCGTGACGGGGATGCCATACGTCGTGCTAATGCCGATTTTTGCCGACAAAATCCTGCACGGCGGTGGTCAACAGTTTGCTTCGCTGATCGGCTCGCATGATCTCGGTGCTGTCCGGCTGGGGATCTTGATGGGCTCGGCGGGTGTGGGCGCGCTGCTCGGTGCGCTGACACTTGCGGTTCGCACTGGCGTAAAGGGACTTGGAACCTGGGTGTCGGTCTGCTGTGCGGGGTTTGGCATCAGCTTAATTCTCTTCGCGTTTTCAAAATCATTCTGGCTTTCTGTGCTCCTGCTGCTTCCAGTCGGATACTTCATCATGCTGCAGATGGCGTCCTCGAACACATTGATTCAGGTAATGGTTCCAGACGCGCTGCGAGGAAGAACCATGGCTGTCTATTCGATGATGTTCATGGGCATGGCTCCCGTCGGAGCCCTACTCGGCGGCGCGCTCTCCGATCGATTGGGAGCCCCTTGGACCGTGGCTATCGGCGGACTGGCCTCGGTATTCGGCGCCTGGTGGTTCAGCCTGCAATTGCCGAAGGTGAGGGCCGAGGCCCGAAAGCTGATCATTGCTCAGGCCATGGCGGGAGGCGAACCTGCCGAGGAGATGGCGAATCCCATTCCTGAGGACTAGCGTGTCATGCGCAGCGCGCTGCGTCCCAGAGCTACCAGAAAGATTGCGCTCTTTCCGCGAGCGTGCGGCGAGAAAAAGCTGATTACATCATCGTCGTAAAACGTGAGCCCGCTGCAGCCGAGTTTTTGTGCATAAGCTGCCAGATAGAATTTGCCGCCAAAAATTCCTGCTTCCAGCTGCACGGCGCGATATCCGCGATTTCCGTAGCACTCGAGGATCTTGTTCAGGTCTGCCAGAAAAAATATATCAACCGCCGCATCCGCAGGAATCTGTTGTTCGAGCCCTAGATAACCGGCTTTATCGCGGAATTCGCCCGTCTTTAGAAGCTCTAGGGTCCTTTCTTCCCAGCGATAAAAATACGTTCCTGCCGCCAGTCCGACGACGTTATTAACGATCAAATAAAGATCATTCAGATGGCCGACCGATTGATTCACGAAATCCGCTGGAATGCCGTGAGTGCTGTGATCGAGCATGGTGGAAAGCTGCTGGAAGGTGATGGGGTCACGCGAAAAGTGCCGCGTCGATCCACGGCGGGAGATGACCTGCTCAATTGTGTCCTTCGGGGTCTTGAAATCGTCGAGTGGAACGAGCGGGATTACCGTTCCCTTGGGTACCGGAACCGTTCGCGAGTAAGTTTTGCCACGCCAGGATGCGACTTCGGCTGGAGAATCGAGTGAAGATGCTGCATGCATCTTGCGCATCGCCGGATAGTCCACTTCCTGTGCAGAGTAGGGAACCGTTGGAAGTTCGAGCACAGGAATACTCGGACTGGCGGCGGGATGATCAGGGTTGATATGTCCGAGGCCGACAATCGAGAAAGCAACTTCACGCTTCGTGTCCAAACCAAGCAGCGCATTGATATCCGCATCCAAGAACCCGGTTAAGACACGCGCCGGAAAGTCTTGCGCAGAAGCCATCGCGAGCAGGTTCGCGAGAATTGTCCCGTTATCCCATCCGAAATGACGATATGTTCGTGAGTGGTACTTCCAGGCATTCCGCCAATAAGTCCCCGTGCAAATAATGATAACGGGCGCGCGCGCAAGCGCAGGATCACCGCTCGTCGCGTCCACTACAACTTTCCGGTAGTCTCCAGCCCGGAGTTGACGCAATCCGAACTCTGCGGCACCGAAGTGGTATACCCCTGCCGGGAGAGCTGGCGCCGCACCGGCCTTCTGACCCTTCGCCGGGAGATCGCAACAAACAACATAGAGTTCGATCTCGTAGAGCGCTCCGGTGCAAGACGCGGCGCGAAAGAAAGTCTCGCCTTGCGCATACTTTTTGCTGCGTATTACTCCGGCGGAGAAGAAAAGCATCTGAGCGAGTGTGTCGAGATCGGGGATTGCGTCTTCTTCCGAAGCGGCCCCAGGATCTGCAATCGCCGTAAGCGTCGCGCGCCCTGTTTCGTGGAAGTCACGTGGCAGCCGCGTAACCTCCAGCGTGGGATAAATTTTGAAAAGCAGCGGCTTGTTCTCCCAATCGAGAACGTGAGGATGCATGCGGATGCTCAGATACGAATGCTTCGTCCCACTGTGGTACTGGCGCGCAGCATCGATGTTCTGGTTTTCGCTCAAAAGAACTCCTGGACGAAGGCGCTTAACGATAAGCAGCCGGCGGCAAACCGGTAATGCGGATCCCGGAATGGCCTTTGTGTCGGATATTCAGTCCAATCAACAAAGCCGTGATCTGCTCCACCAGACGCGCGTTTTCCAACTTTCCGCCATCGATGGCGCGCACTCCCGGGATTTTTGCAGTCAGGTCGCGAGTGAGCTGCGCGGCATCGGGATCATCGCTGCAGACGATGACATCGCAATCCAGAGGCGCGTCCCCATTCAGAAGATCGGCAGATAAATTGTGGAATGCTGCGACGACGCTGACCTCTTTCGGTACTAGCTCTTGAGCCTGCTGCGCCGCAGATCCTTGCCAGACGCCAAGCGGTCGAGAAGCTCTTCCCCCAACGGAGGCAGCAAGTGGCACAGTCGCATCGATCAATATGCTACCTTCGGCGATTGAGGGCTTAAGTTGCTTGAGAATTCCAGCTTGGCCCTCGAAGGGAACGGTGAGCACCAGGATGTCTGCTCCGGCGCACGCAGCGCTATTTCCCATGCCGGAAACACGCGCCTGATCTCCAGCCTTGCGTTGAATTGCTTCAGCGGCCACTTGGGCCTTCTGCTCGTCACGGGAGCCAATGATGATCGATTCTCCCGCGCGGGCCCAGCGCAGCGCCAATCCCATCCCTGCTGGACCGGTACCGCCGATGATCGCGATAGGGCGCGAAGGAGCCGCTGGGTTCGAGCTCATGCGAACTCGGCCTCGAGCGCCTGCTCCGCCGTGTACTCATCCAGCGGAACCTTGATGTTCATCCGCGAATACGTGGTATTCCGCTCTGCCGGAATCCTTCCGATTTCAAGAATCAGGTTCTGGAAGTCCTCAGGACTTGTGTACTGGCCTGCCGTCGCTCCCGCTTCGCGCGAGATGTTTTCTTCCATCAACGTGCCCCCGTAATCATTCGCCCCGGCATGCAGGCAAAGCTGTGAGAGTTGTTTGTTCAGCTTCACCCATGAAACTTGAATGTTGTTGATAGACCCGGCGAGTAGCAGGCGCGAGAGCGCATGAACCTTGAGATGCTCCGCCATGGTCGGCCCGGTGCGAGACAATCCCTGCTGAAACAGCAGTGTGTTCTGATGAACAAAACCCAAGGGGACAAACTCGGTGAAGCCTCCGGTTTCCGACTGGATCTCACTCAGCAAGCGCATTTGTCGTACCCAGTGCTCCGGCGTCTCCGAGTGGCCATACATCATCGTAGAGGTCGTGCGGATTCCGCATCGGTGTGCAGCACGAATCACTTCGATCCATTGAGCGGTCGACAGTTTATTTGCCGAGAGAATATGACGGACTTCATCATCGAGGATCTCGGCTGCCGTGCCCGGCAAGGTCCCAAGACCGTTATCGCGCAGCATCGCCAGATAGTCGGCTAGAGGCATTCCCGTGAGTTCGACACCGTACACAATTTCCATCGGAGAGAAAGCATGGATATGCATCTGCGGCACGGCCTTCTTCACCGCCCGCAGAATGTCCCGGTAATAAAACGGCGGAAGATTGCGCGGCAGCCCTCCCTGAATGCAGACTTCGGTTGCTCCGAGCTGCCAGGCTTCAACTGCTTTTTGTGCGACCTGATCCAGAGTTAAGAAATAAGTGTCGTGCTCACGCGGGCCCCGGCTAAATGCGCAGAACTTGCATCCCACGAAGCAGATGTTTGTGAAATTGATGTTGCGGTTTACGACGTACGTCACGATATTGCCCGCCAGTTCCGACCGTAGCATGTTGGCTGCAACCAGCAGGCCAAGTAGGTCATCTCCGTCGGCGTGCGCCAGCTCGTAAGATTCTTCGAGCGATACACCCGCACCGTTTTGCGTTTCGAGAATTCTCTCGAGGGATCGCCGGACAGAAGGATTCAAACGAGGGTTAATTTCATCCCAGTCTAGAACCGGGAAAGATTCAAGCTCGGATCGACCAACTTCGCGGAGCATGCGTTCCTCCGGACGTGCTTACGAGCTGCAGTCCTTACCACATTTGGTTGCGAACCGCGGCAGGACGTTGCAACCAACATTCCCGTACAGTGTAGCGGAAGTTCGGCTGAAGAGGTCTATCGGAATAGATCGGATGCCTTCGGCCGCAGCAGGTCTCGCACTGTACCAGTTGCCCTCTGATAGCTGAATCCTCGAACGATGCAAGCCGGAGCTCGATTGAGCTTTCCGCACACTAGCCCTGCAGCGCATGCCAATTCGTCCGCAACTGCTTCCACGCTCGCCTTTAGCTTGTATCCGTGCGAGTCGCGTTTCCCGCGGTCGTCTCGCAGCGGATTCATCCCAGCAATGCCAATGGCAAACTCGGTCAGCCCTTCGCGCCACGGGCGTCCGAAGCTGTCGGTGATGATTACAGGAACTGAAATTCCCGTTTTCTTCTTCACCGCGCGACGCAGACTCGCGGCGGAGCGATCCGGATCTTTCGGGAGCAGCAAAGCTGTATTTCCGCCATCCACGTTTGACACGTCAACGCCACCGTTAGCGCACAGAAATCCATGCGGTGTCTCGGTGATCAGCACTCCGTTCTGCCGGCGAATCACCGACCGGCTCTCGCGCAAGGCCAATTCAATGACGCGCGCATCAAGTTTGTATTGCGTTGCCCACGCGGTCGATTCTGCGGTGGGCTCTATGGTGCTGAGATCGACGAGTTGCCCTTCCGCTTTGGAGACGATCTTGTGCTTCACCACGAGGATGTCGCCGGACTGAAACCGTTGCCGTGCACGGCGCATGGCGGCAAGCAGAGCATCTGCAATGGAGGCGCCCGGCACGATTTCTTCCGCAAGCCTTATGGCAATAAGCCGGATGTCGTGATTTTCTTTCGTGCTCGGCATGATTGGCGTGGATGCGGGCGTTCTGTTTATATCCCATCCGCCCGCCAAGCGAATACGGCGTCCTTCAAGTTCCAGCTGCGCGCCAGACGCTGTGCCCGCGTCTCTCCCGGCGGCAACGAAAGGAGCTGCCGCAGATCCGCCGGATTGTCCACGTCCACCGCAATTCCTGGCAAATTCAGCACGACGCATGGCTTTCCGGTTGCCTGCGCGGCGGCATGGTGCGGTTTGAAGCTGTCGTTCCCAAACTTAAGTGGAAAGAGATCTGCCGGGTTTCGGTACGCTGCATTGGTGCCACGGCGGTCCCAGGCAGGAACAAGCAAACTTCCCGGACCGGGGGCATGCTTGAAGATTTCTTCCAGTTCCCAGACCTCAATGAGCGGGACGTCCCCGGGAATGACGAGCGTGCTTTCCTCACCACGCTCAATGCACACGCGAGTGGCCATCTCAATTGCCGCGGTTTCCCCAGGATTATCCGGATCAGGAATGACTTCGAACTTGTACTCGGCTGCCAACTCGTTGGCGTACTCGTCGCTGCTGACGATTCCCACTTTCGGGCAGTTCTTCCATTCATGCAGCGTGGTCAGCACATCGGTCAGCATCGCTCGTGCCAACTCAGTGCGCGCGGGTTGATCGAGAATCGACGCCAGCCGCTGCTTCGCAAAAGCAGTGTTCTTGATCGGGATCAGGATCACGGTTGCGAATCCAGGCGGCGGAAGGAGGTGTCAGGCTCTGCGCGCTGAATCTCCGGCGAGATACACGACAGAACTTGCCGAGCAAGCGCCGCCTTGTCATCAGCGCTACGCATGATGGTCTGCGTGCAATGCACCCGCAATCCGTTCTTGCCAAGAGATTCCGCAGCAGCTGCATCGCGGTTGTCACACACCAGGACGTCGAGAAAATCTTCATACGCCTGTGCGATGCCGGCAATTGAACAAGGCAGCCCTTGCGCCTGCATCAGAATTCCGGCCGGCCCGGCCACTGGAGCATTCCCCACAATCGGACTAATCGCCGCAATCTTTCCTCGCGCTCGTGTCAGCGCGTCGCGTATTCCCGGCACTGCGAGGATCGGCCCAATACTCGTCACCGGATTGCTGGGAGCTATCAACACGGCGTCTGCGTTTACGATGGCATCCACTGTGCCCGGCGCAGGTTCAGCATCCGAAGCACCCGCGAATCTCACTGCCTTCACCGGATCCTGATACCAGCGCTGCACAAAATATTCTTCGAAGCTGAGTTCCCCGACCGGAGTATCAACTCGCGTCTCAACGCGTGAGTTGCTCATGGGGAGAATCCGCGCCTTTACCCCGAGCTTCTGCGAAATGATCGCCGTTGCGTCCAAGAGCGTTTTGCCTTCGGCCAAGAGTCGCGAGCGCAAAAGATGCATGGCAAGGTCGCGATCTCCGGTGTGGAACCACGTTGGCTCGCCAAGCTGTCCCATAGCTTGCAGGCAGAGGAATGTATCGCCTTTCACGCCCCAGCCACGCTCGCGGCTCAGCATGCCCGAGAGCACATACGTGATCGAGTCAATGTCGGGTGAAACGTAAAGCCCCCACCACATGAGGTCATCGCCGGTGTTTACCACCAATGTAATTTCTTCGGCAGGCATGACCTGTCGCAGGCCATCGACGAACTTGGCACCGCCCGTGCCGCCGCTCAGGACGCAGATCATGCCGCCCTCCGCACCAGGCCGTCTTCGCCTATCGCATTGTTTAGCTTCTGTGACAAGAGACTAGATTTCGCCGTCGCGGACGAAACGAACTCCGGATAGACCGGCAGTCGCTGCCGCAACTCGCATCCCTTTGATTCAGTGCGCAATCGAAGCTGCTCCAGATGCGGCCACGGCTTTTCGGGATTGATGAAGTCAGGTGTCAGTGGCGAAACTCCTCCCCAATCGTTAATGCCGGCCTCGATCAACTCTTCATAGTACGGCGCGGAAAGATTCGGCGGCGCCTGAATATTCACATCCGGCATTAACAAGCGAGCTACCGCTACGGCACGCAGCATCTCGCCTTGTGATGGCTCCGGCCAATGCGCCATTGGGATCGTCGGCTTCACACGGAAATTCTGTACGATTACTTCCTGGATATGCCCATACCGCTGGTGTAACCCACGGATTGCCAGGAGCGTGTCGACGCGGTCTTCCAAGGATTCGCCAATGCCAATCAGGACTCCGGTAGTGAACGGAACCTTCTGCTTACCGGCATCGTCAATCGTTTTCAACCGTTTTGCCGGAAGCTTATCGGGTGCATTGTCGTGTGCCGCGCCGGACTTCAATAGATCGGCGTTCGTAGTTTCCAGCATCAGCCCCATGCTTGGCGAAACTGCACCCAATCGTTCAATCCATTCCGTGCTCAAAAGCCCCGGGTTGGGATGCGGCAACAGACTCGTTTCGCGCAGCACCAGTTCGCACATCGCCTCCAGATAATGCAGCGTCGATTTGTAACCAAGATGACGAAGCGTCTCGCGCATCTCGGGAAACAGCAGTTCAGGTTTGTCTCCAAGGCTGAAAAGCGCTTCGGTGCAGCCCTGTTTCTCGCCGGCCCGGGCGACCTCCAGAACTTCATCCGGAGTCATGGTGTGCGCTCCCGGATCGCCGGGGTCGCGGCGGAATGTGCAATATCCGCAATAGTTGCGGCAAAGATTCGTAAGAGGGATGAAGACTTTCCGCGAATAAGTGATCACGCTCGGCTTGAATTCCTCTTTGGCGGCGCGTGCGGCGGCGAGTAGATCTGGCAGTTCGCTGTCCGCACAGTCGATCAGCCCCAGCGCCGTCTCGCGGCAGATCGGTTCTCCCGGACGGACTTCAACCAGGAAGTTGCTTCCGCATGCCGCGCCCGTCTCCTTCTTGCGCATAACATCCACGTTGGATCGAATGATACAACGGTGCGGCATGGTAATGTAGGCGGTTGGAATAGCATTTCCGAAACAATGAGCCTAAACTCGGCAGATTTCCGCAAAGCTATGGGGGCTTTTGCCACCGGCGTCACCATCATCACAGTGGATCTCGACGGCGAAGTTCACGGCATGACTGCGAATGCTTTTACCTCCGTTTCCCTCGATCCCATGCTGGTGCTGGTGTGCGTCGACCATAGCACCCGGACCCACGCTCATCTCCATACCAAAAAACGCTTCGGCATCAATGTCCTCTGCGAGGATCAGCGTCCGATTTCTGAGTACTACGCCCGTCCTGAGCGGATCCACGAGCGGGCCGAATCCGAAGCGGGAGCACGCTTCGACCGGACGAGCCAAGGAACGCCCATACTTCACGGTGCACTTGCCTATTTGGAATGTCGTTTGGAGACAGTACAAGAGGCGGGGGACCATTCCATCTTCATCGCCGAAGTGGAAGACGTTGTTGTAGGAGAAGGCGATCCGCTGTTGTTCTTCCGGGGAAAGTACCGAAAAGTCGGCGAGCAGATCGCAAAGTAGCTCCTGTCACTTTTGGCCGCCAAGAACATCTAATATCTGGGGATAATCCTATGGAAAATACAACAACTGATAAAGTCGTAAAGTCCGAAGCCGAATGGCGCAAACAGCTTACGCCTGAGCAATATGAAGTCGCCCGGGAAGCCGGTACAGAGCGCGCCTTTACCGGAAAGTATTGGAACAATCACGAAACCGGCATGTATCACTGCGTGTGCTGCAATGCGCCGCTATTCAGCTCGAAGACGAAGTTCGATTCCGGCACAGGCTGGCCTAGTTTCTTCGAGCCTGTAGAGAACGGCGGAGTCGTCGAGCATCGGGACAGTAGCTATGGCATGGTGCGAACCGAGGTCCGTTGTGCCAAGTGCGGCGCCCACCTGGGCCACGTCTTCGAGGATGGTCCGAATCCGACAGGCCTTCGCTACTGCATGAACTCGGCTTCGCTCGATTTCAAGCCGGAAGACAAGAAGTAAGTCGGCGAACTAGGCGAATGAAAAAGGGCTCACAAGTCTTGAGCCCTTTTTCTCTGTTCAAGACAAAGTCAAAGTACAAGTGAAGCTGCCGTTATCGTCAGCCTGTTGAAAACCGGTTGTGACCTGCGGAGCCGTCCCTTCGCTGCACAATGTCAACAGCGCGCCAAGCGCCGGTTTTGACCAGTCCGGATCTGTGTCTGCTTTGATCCATTTCTCAAGGGTGCCAAGCAGCTTATTCCATTGTTGGTCAGTGCTGACCTCAGTTGTTTTCGCAACCAACGAGTGCAGGTCATCGCATAAATTCATGAACTCAGTGCTGGCTAGCAGGAATGTCTGATAGCGCGGCCAGTTGTTACCAAACACATGAGCTCCAGCCGGTTGGAAGCTTCCGACGTTCCTGCGGCTCGGGACATGACTGTCATCAACGATATCGGACTGCGAGTTCGCAAATACATTCCATCGCATCCAGTCTGTGTAACTCAACTCGGCAACTGCCACTGACAAATCGTGCATCAAGTTCTCGACTTCGGTTTGAAAGACTTCGCAGTTGTGCCGGTCCAGTCTCTGCGGAAGGGCTGGCGGATGAATCTTGCCATTCTGGTCTGCGGTGTAGGGTGAGCACGACAACTTTACGTAAGCGCTGGGCTTGAAAACGCCAACGAGAGTAAGCGTTTTGGCCTTGTTGTTCGCCACATAGTCCAGCATTTTTTGCTGTGCAGACTGCGCCACGGCACTTCCCGGAATCGCTCCAATTGTGCTCGCGATGCGATTCGCCTCCTTGGGATTGTTGGTTTCAGAAAGCTCGATGTACAGATCGATCTCCCTGTCATTGGCCTTTCCGCCCCAAGTTTCCTCGGTGACTGTCGCTACAAAATGGATCGTCTCCGTCGTGCTCTTATGATTGACTGTGTACTTTGATTCCTCTCCCACATCGAAGAAGAAACGAATGCTGCCATCAGCTCCGATTTTTACGGTGGAGTTCTTGAAGAAGTCGCTTTCTTTCGCCAACTGGAAACTGAAAAAGTGGAGTTGAAGGGCGCAACAGTGCTTGAGCGACAGGGCCACGCCGGAGTCCTCGAGCAGCGTAAAGCCGCCCAGCTTCAGAGCATCTCCTAGATCGCCTTTCACCATCGCGGTCCAACTCTGCTCCGCAAGCGCTCCTCCCGCCGCTGCTAGATCGACCTTGAAATTGAACAAGAGAGTCCGGCCGTGTTGCTGCGAAAGGGTTAGCATCAAGCTTGCATTCCCCGGGTGACTCGCCAAAAAATCGTTCGCCTTGGAAACGAGGCTGTCCTGCAGGTCCGAGACTCCGGAAGCCAGCTTTTCCGCGAGGGTCGGCGGTGCGGCATTCACCTGGTGGACAATCGATTCCGCGAGTTTCTGGGTATCAATGCTTGCGCTGGCAGATCCGGCCGTTATGCCAACGGTGATTCCAACTGATTCCCCCACTTCCCCATCCGCAGCGCGCAACAAATAAACCATCGCCGTCTTGGGATCGCTCTTGGTCACGATCACCGTGAAGTCATCAGTGTGCTTATAGCTCACCGAGGCTTTCGCGCCTGCATCAATCGTGGCATTCGGTATGTTCAGCTTTTCGGGACCGAGACTCACGCTGTCGTTCGCCAGCTTTAGACTCTGCGCCGAGAACTTGTAACTGCCGAAGCCGTAACTTAGGTCCAACTCACTATTGAACGAACCTGAAAAGCTGACTTTGCCGAGACTGCCAATCGGCATGCGCACGGCGCAATCGGGCCGGAACGGAAAGAACAGCGCACTGAATGCCGCCTTCAGGGCCGTCGAGGTCTCAATGTTGCCGTGGACCGGATGGCAATACGACAAAGTCGCGCCGACTGCCCCTGACGCTTTGCCGCAAATGCCAATCCCGCTAACGGTGCCGCTTCCGGACGCGTCACTGGAAATGTCGAAGTCAAGATCGATATTCACATATACGATTCCATCGGTCGGTCCGCTCGATATATCTATCGTGTCGGTCGAATCAATGCTCTTCTGTATTGAGAAGCTGTTGCTCGCCGCGCTGACGGCGACAGTACACTTCGCATCAGCGTTCAACGAAAACCCGATCCCCAGCGGCAGTTCCCAGTTGTGGTCGCCGGTTAAAGTTATGTTCGCAGGGTTGGAACCGACAGCCGACTGGATTGGTTCGCCTCCGAACTTAGCCAATTCTTTTCCGATATCGAAAATTGCAGCGCGTTGTCCGGCGAAGAATGATTTGAGATCGCTGAACGATTCGAGATCCTTGGTGACATCAATTGAGATTGTGGTGGGTGTAACGGACAAGGTGGCCATATGTACCTCCTTCAGGCCTATGCCCGGAACTATACACCCTAGCGTTATCTAGTTTTTGTACTTGAAATTTCCCAGGGATGGTTTGCCTGCCAATTGTTTTTTCCTGACAGAGCTTGAGGAACGGGCTACGGAAGCTGAGTTGTGCGGTGAGATCGGCAGACAAAACAAAAAGGGCACGCGGTCGCGTGCCCCTGTTCCTACTCGACAAAAACTCTGATTATGCGTTGCCGGTGGCAGCCATCGCCTTCGGCTGTTCCTGCTTCTGCTGGTTGTCCTGGTGCTTGTGCTTGCCTTCGCTTTTGACCTGGATTCCGCCCTTCAGCGCGGCGCCGTCTTCCACACTGATGCGGACGGTCGAAATGTCGCCGCTGACCGAACCCTCGGCGCGAACGTCCACGCGGTCGCTGCAATCGATATTTCCGGTGACCTTGCCCATGATCACGACTTCTTTCGCCTGGATGCTGGCATCAACTCTGCCATTCCGGCCGATGGTAACGCGGCTCTCGGGCATAATGATCTTGCCTTCAATGCGTCCGTCAATGTAAAGCGCTTCCGATCCGGTGATTTCGCCCTTGATTACCAGCGTGCGGCCGATCGTCGCCTGATCCACCGGAGCGGTCACGGTCTTGACTTGGTTAAACGTGTTGGGGTTCGAAGCCGGCGATCCGGACTTCAGGAATGAGTTCTCCGATGACGAAAGCATGCGACCTTCCTTGGGTTCCCGCCCGGCGCTGCTCGCGCCTGCCACCATTCCAGCGGTTGGTCTTGAATTTGTGGCCCGCGGGGTGCGTGGCCACTTGGCCAATTCGACTATCGCACAGAGGTAAGAGCAGGGGAGAGATTACGGAAGGCGTTGTACAGGTGCGGAAAGGTTTTAAGCGCAAAAAATCAAACGGGATGGTCATCCTGAGCGAAGCGAAGGACCTATGCGTTTTCTCGCCAGAAGCACGAACTATTCAGCATTCTCGAGCTCCCGCCCGAGTTCTTCCCATTCGCCGACAAGCGCAGCGTGAGCGGCTTTACTCGAGTTCAACTCCTGCGACTGCCGCTGACTTTCCTCCGCGCTCACGAAGCATTGCAGCGCCGTTTCCAGCCGTGCAATTTCATCTTCAGTCTGGCTGATTTCTTCTTCGAGTTCGGTGACGCGATCTTCCATCTGTTTGCGCTTGAGGGGGTTCAGCCGCTTTTTGGGGACTTCGGCCACAGCGGTCTCATGCTCGTTGCCGCCACCGTTCTTCGGCGCCGGAAGAGTTGCAGGCTTTGCTGGCGCGGGTGCCGTTTCCCCTACCAGTTCCATCCCCGGCACATCATCTAAAGTCGGAGCAACATGCTGCCCGCCTTCTTTGCGCCACAAATAATCCTCGTAATTGCCAGGAAAGATTTCGACTTTGCCGCCGCCGACTTCAAAAACCCGCGTCGCCAGCTTGTCGATGAAATACCGGTCGTGCGAAACGAAAACGACAGTCCCGGTGTACTTCATCAGCGATTCCAGCAGCACGTCTTTCGCGCGCATATCGAGATGGTTCGTCGGCTCGTCAAGCATCAGGAAGTTCGCCGGATGCAAGAGAAGTCGGAGCAGGGCATAGCGCCCGCGCTCCCCGCCGGAAAGCACACCGATCTTTTTGAACACGTCTTCTTCGGAGAACAGAAAGCATCCAAGCAAGCTGCGCAGCTCAGTCTCCGTCGACCGCGGAGACAAGGCTCCGAGATCGTCGATCATCCGCGCATCCGGATCGAGTTCCTTGTACTGATCCTGTGCGAAATAATCGGACTGCACGTTGTATCCGCGCTTGAATTCACCCTGCGTAAGCGGCTCGGTTCCCGCCAGCAATTTGATCAGCGTTGACTTGCCCGCGCCATTCACGCCGACCAGCGCGATCCGATCACCCTTCTCGATCATGAAGCTGACGTCACGAAACACTTCTTTCGGCCCTGATCCATTTCGTCCCGGATAAGTCTTCGCGACGCCCTCAAACTCCATGACAATCCGCCCGCTCGCCTTCGGCTGCGGAAACGAGAAATGTATCGTCTTCTCCTCTGGCGGAATCTCGATGCGCTCGATCTTTTCGAGTTCCTTAATCCGGCTCTGTACCTGCTTGGCCTTGGTCGCCTGATAGCGGAACCGGTTGATGAACATTTCTAACTGCTCAATGCGATCGCGCTGGTTCTTGTACGCAGCCGTCAACTGCTCATTGCGCTGCGTCTTCTGCGCCAGAAATTTGTCGTAGTTGCCGGTATAGAACCAGAAGCGCTTGTTCCAGATCTCGGCAATCTTGTCGACCGTCACATCGAGAAAGTAGCGGTCGTGTGAGATCAGCAGAAACGCATTCGGATAATTCTGCAAATACTCTTCCAGCCAATTGCGCGCTTCGAGATCGAGATGGTTCGTCGGCTCGTCCAGAAGCAGCAGATTCGGTTTCTGCAGCAGCAGCTTGGCCAGCGCCAGCCGCATCTGCCATCCGCCGGAGAACTCATCGGTCTGCCGCTGCCAGTCTTCTTTGGTAAAACCTAGCCCCATCAGGACTCGTCCAACTTCTGACTCGATCGAATATCCATCGCGCGCGCGGAATTCGTGCTCCACCCGCTGATAGCGATCCGCCACGGCCTCATATGCCGCGCTCGTGTGATCGAGTTCGGCCATGCTGTGCATCAGCGATTCGAGTTCCTTCTCCATCGCGCGCAAATCGTCGAACACCGACATGCACTCGGCAAACACGGTGCGTCCGGAGAGCGTCAGCCCGTCCTGCGGCAGGTATCCGGCAGAAGTCCCTTTGGCGACGGTCAGTGAGCCGTAGTCGAACGTATCCATGCCCGCCAGCACCTTCAGGAGCGTGGATTTCCCCGTGCCGTTGCCGCCCACTAGACCGATGTGGTCGCGGGCGGTAATCAGCCAATCGACATTTTCAAAAAGAAGTTTGTGGCCGAACCGTTTTCCGGCCCCGGAAAGCTGAATCATGCTGAAAATATCGTAGCAGGATGAGAGAACAGGTCGGTGGATGGTTTTGAGTGAAATTAGGATGTCTCAACAACTATCGACCATCCGACAGGTGTAAAGTCTTCCGGTGGTGGACAGCGCCGTAGCGGTGACGTTACTTGCAGTCGTTGCAGGACTCTTTCTGATGTTCCGCCGCGAGTACGGGCGTGTACGGACGGGACACTGGGCAGACGTAGTTGCGAAGTATGTCATCGCAACGTTCCTTGGAACGTATGCTTCCGTTGGAGACGCCGGACTTCTAGTGTTGCCTGTGCTTCTGTATGGACGGCTTGTTCACAGCCAGACCGCTGAAGAAATTCTGTCTGCGGCTGTAGACCGGCCATATTTCTCGCTACAGTCGTTGGTGGCGTTTGCAGTCGGATTTGCAGTGGCCGTCCGCCTTCGTCATGGGAAACCGTTGTGGGTATGGGTTTGGCCTGCGGTTCAGGTCACCATTTCTATCGCCCTACATAGACCCGGGAGCGTGATGCAGAGCTTCACCACAGGCGTTTGGCAGACCTACTTCAATTGGGATTGTGGATGCTCAGCAACTCTTCTGCAGTGGAGCGTCATGTGAGCTCTCTATGCGTCCATAGCTTTTGCTCTTGGGGCGCTTGCTAGGTATTCCGTTTCAGGGCGATTGAAGGACTCACCTTCGCCGCAAATTGTAGGCACTTCGCCATTAAACAAAGCGTAAACGCCAAAATAAGGCGATTACAGTCTGCATCGGTCTTTCGCTAGTGCTACCGTCAAACCACTTCTGAATATTCTCGCGTTACTGACTCGTCCGCCCTCTCCAATAACCCGGCCTACGATGCCCGTGAGCTACTGCAAAAACGACAACCTCGGCGTCGCGAACGCGGTAAACAATGCTAAACGGAAATCTTCGAAGAACATATCTGCGGCAGTGGGATAGATAGGAAGACCATCGCTCGGGAGATTCTTCGATCGCTGATATTGCGCGTTGGAATTCGGCCTCAAAATCCAACGCTGCGCTAGGGCTTCGTTCGCTATACCACAACAGAGAAGATAGGTATTCTCGCTCAGCTTCAGGATGGAAACGAATAGGCTTACTGGCCATTCAACAAGGTTCTGCCCTTGCGCCGAATCTCTTCCCATGGCACAGTCTTCACCCGACCGCTTTCAACCTCTTCGAGTCGCCGAACGATCTCCTCCTGCCATGCCATTTCGGCATCGGAGTCGATGGTAGGGTCCAAGCTATCGATAAGGCTGGAGGCCAATTCAGCCCGCTCTTTCTCAGGTAGCGTTAGTGCGTGTTTGAGGAGTTCGCCCGCTTCCATACGTGGATTATAGCGCTCGGAGGATGTGTCATCACGAGCAATCTATTCGCAGCTTTTGCGGTAGACTGGTCGGCGATCAAAGGACGCGAAAGTGATATGAGTCGCAGGAACATGTTCGTTCTCGGAAACGCAATTCTATTGGTCTTGATTCAGGTCTATTCGTCAACTAGAGGCCTTGCGCAAGCCAGTTCAAACCAGGCATTCCTCGGCCGCTGGGATCTGACGCTCAAGACGCCGCAGAAAGAAGCGCCGTCGTGGCTGGAAATCACCGAAGAAGGCGGACAATTCCACGCACGATTGACAAGCCGCTGGGGACACCCGCGCCCGCTTCCCAAGGTCGAAATTTCGAACGGCCACATCATGTTCGTTTCTCCGAAAGAGGAAGAAGACAGAAAAGACGACATGGTCTTTGAAGGCAAGCTCTCCGGTGACAAGCTTTCTGGCACGACCACCGGGCCGGATGGAACTCCATGGCAATGGACAGGAGTGCGAGCACCGAGCCTCAAGAGAGACCGCGCACCCAAGTGGGGGAAAGCGGTCCAGCTATTCGATGGCAAAGATCTGAGCGGCTGGACCATGAGCGACCCCAACGCCTCCGCCAAGTGGACGGTGGAAAACGGAATCCTCGTAAGTCCCGGCCACGGCCCGGAACTGATCAGCAACGAAAAGTTCACCGATTTCAAATTGCACGTTGAATTCAATTGCGAAAAAGGAGCGAACAGCGGCGTCTACCTGCGCGGACGATACGAGCTCCAAATCGAGAATGACGCCGATCCGGAAGGCCCAACCATGCGCACCGGCGGTGTGTATGGGTTTCTGGCACCGTCCCCGGAGCCACCCCGCCGCCCGGGCGAGTGGCAGACGTACGACATCACCTTCATCGGACGACAGGTCACAGTCGTGCTAAACGGCCAGACGATTATCGACAACCAGGAAATCCCGGGCATCACGGGCGGTGCCTTGGACAGCCACGAAGGACTGCCTGGTCCCATTTATCTGCAAGGCAGTGAGGTCGGACACGTTTCTTTTCGTAACATCACGATCACCCCCGCCAAGTAAAACGAGCAGAGTTTCAATATCGGCGGATCACGCCGGGACTGCCTGAGTCTCCGGCTTGATGTTTTGATTCACTCGGAAGAAATTCGTGGGATCGTATTTCTTTTTGACGGCAGCAAGCCGTTCCAGGTTCGGGCCAAAGGCCGTCTTGATTACATCGTCGGTCTCAACATCCAATGCTGAGAGCAGGTGCGCATTCTGCGAATAGGGCCGCAGCATTTCTTCGCCAGATCGGGCCCAGTCGCGATGCATCTTCGTCTGCTCGGCATCTGTCCATTGAGCAATGAACAAGATATCCCAGGGCAGATCGCGGTGAGGGAATGCGGTAGCTTCATTGGAAACTCGCCCGGCAGCGCCCCCATAGTATTCAAGCGCCACGACCGAAAGAGGCGAGTGCAAAGCATTCGCGTGCTCGACAATCGCCGAGATTGCGTCGTCTGGCAATTCACGCTGCATGGTTGACTTCCAGTAATTTTGATTGCCATCCGGGAACGACGGGCCCAGCAGCCCTTGCATCACCGGGAATGGCATCGCCTGAATTGTGTCCATAACCGGGCTGCCGAATTTTCGCAGCGGTTGCAGAACGCGTTCGCCCTCGCTCACGCTCCCACAATAGCAAGGGATCACCCCGACGATGGGCGAGCCATCCGGCCCATGAAGGAGCGCCACGTATGCTGTGAGTTCGTCGGGAGCCGAAGCCATGAAATCCCGGAAATGACGGATCACGTCAACAGCAGCGGGCCGCGGATAAACCAAAAGCCCACCCAAGACCGTCGCCACCGGGTGCGCCTGAAACTCAAAACTTGTGACTACGCCAAAATTCCCGCCACCACCGCGCAGTGCCCAAAAGAGGTCCTCATTTTCTGACGCACTTGCGGTGAGCACCTTCCCATCGGCAGTCACAACTTGCGCAGACAGCAGATTGTCGACGGTCATCCCATATTTGCGCATGAGCCACCCAACCCCGCCTCCCAGGGTCAAGCCGCCAATCCCGGTCTTCGGTACTATGCCGCAGGGAATTGCGAGCCCAAAGACATGCGTCTCTCTGTCGATATCGCCAAGCGTAGCTCCGCCTTGCACTCGAACAATCCGGGTTGCAGGGTCGACGAAAACGGATTTCATCCGTGACAGATCAATTACCAGGCCGTCGTCACAGAGCGCCCGGCCACCCACGTTGTGTCCACCACCGCGAACCGCGGTGAGCAGATTGTTCGCGCGCGCAAACGTGACCGCGGCAATTACGTCGGCAACGCCGGAGCAACGCGCGATTAGCCTCGGATGTTTGTTGATGCTCGCATTCCAGATCTGGCGAGCTTCGTTGTAGCCCACATCGGCCGGCTCGAACACTTGCCCCTGAAATGCGGACCGGAAGGAGTTGATGTCGATCTCGTGCATAAGATGGCACGGGATTCTACTACATGGGATGGAAACTTGGGATTTCTTTCAATGGGACGAAGACGAGCAAGAGGCGTTAGGCGTGGTCCGCGGTTCCGAGTAACAGGCCAGTTGCAAATAGACTAGGGCCAGATCGCTTCAGCGAGGGGCTCGCGGGGTGCCGTTACCGATCTCCTCACCCCTGGATACGCTCCCCAAAGCTCGCTGTGAAACTGAATCCGCTCTAACGCGCGGTCGATCACAGCCTCGAGTTCGTGGAAATACTTCACCTCGCGGCCTTTGGCCAGCCGCTTCTTCGCTTCTTCGGGGGAAAACCAGGTCGGCTTCCGGTTCGCTTCGTCCGGCTTGCGCATCTGATGAATCTCCATCAGAAATGCCTTGACCACAAATTCCTGCACGCCTCCGGGCTGCCAGAAAACGCCCTTCGAGTGAATGTAAAGATGAAAGTGCCGCGGCTCGATCGTCCCGACCGCGCCGGCTTCTTCCGCCGCTTCGCGTTCGGCAGCCTGGCTATGCGACAGCCGTGCGTCTGTTGACCCTTTCGGAAACGTCCATTTGTTGCCGCCGTTGGTATTCACCAGCAGGAACTCAATCGCCATTCCCCGACGCCGATAGCAAACCGCCGCTACCTGCAACGGCAACGACTTCGCAATCCGGGCTGAACCCATGAGTTCCTCCTGAAATACAGGTTACAAGGAAGATATTTCAAGAGTGTTAACGTGCAACAAAAATTGTGCAACCCGGGAGGTTACGAAAGGGTTACGTCGGGGCATCTCATAGACTTTGTCCGTAAACGGGAATCGCTGCCCCTGTCACATCTTTTCCCGCGTCGCCCGCAAGCCACAGAATCAAGCTGGCAATGGATTCGGCCTTCACCCATGTCGATGTGTCGGCTCCCGGCATGGCGGCATGATTTGCCGGCGTATCGATCGTGCCAGGCAAGATAACATTCGCCGTAATCCCCATATCTTTGTTCTCAATCGCCACAGTTCGAATCAGAGAAACCACAGCCGCCTTCGACGCGCTATAAGCCCCGACCTTCGCTCCGGGATTCTCGGCGGCACGGCTTCCGATCGCGACAATCCGCCCTGACCGCGCACTCCGCATGTGCGGAATGACTGCCCGCAAGATGTGAAATGTACTATTCAGATTCATATCGAACATGCGCTGCCAGGTCGCGTCATCGGTTTCCGCAACGGTCTGCCCTCCGGCGAATCCGCCAACCGTATGGACAAGCAGATCAATTTTGCTGAACTTCGCAATGATGGTCTCAACCACCTTCCGTGCCTCATCTAGGTTGTTGAGCGTTGCGGGAAGTGCGGTGAAATTCGGCTGATCAAAATCCTTCTGCTGCATACGAGGGGCAAGCCCTGCCACAAGGAACTGTGCATTAAGCAAGGCTTTCGTGATGTGGGTGCCAAGCCCGCCATTCGCTCCCGTGACGAGTGCAACTTTCTCTGGCATGCGATCAGACTATCCAAAGACGGCCGCGATCGCAAAGAACGAAGCCTGACGTTCGTCAGTTCACGCGCCTTCCTACTGCTGAAGAATCTGTCCCGGATTCGGATGAACCTGCTCGTTCCTGATGTCGTTCGCATCCCACCCACCGCCCAACGCTTTGACGAGATAGACGGTGCTCACCAGTTGCTGTCCGAGAAGCTGTGTTTCAAGCCGCTGATTGCTCAGCAGTGTCGTCTGCGCGGTGACTACATCCAGATAGTTGGTAACGCCCCCGACGTATCGATTGTTAGCGATCTCCAGCGCCTTGCGCGCATCCTCAACCGCAGCGCCTTGCGTAGAGAGTGCTTGCGAAAGGGTGCTGAGGTTGCTGATTCCATCCTCAACCTGCTGGAATGCCGTCAGCACCGTCTGACGATAGTTCGCGACAGACTCGTCATATGCCGCACGTGCTGCCGCAAGATTCGCACGATTCCGTCCGCCTTGCAGAACCGGTTCCAAAGCGTCTGCACCAAGCGACCAGAACAAACTCGGAGCGTTGAACAATGATCCCAAAGCCGTGCTCTGCAATCCTCCGGAACCACTCAACGTGATATGGGGATAAAACGCTGTCTTTGCGAGGCCCACCTGCGCGTTTTGATACGCCATCTGTCGTTCATAGGTGGCGATGTCTGGCCGTCTCTCCAGCACATCCGACGGAACTCCCAGCGGCACAGCAGGCGGCGCCATCTTCAAAGGAGCGACCGGCATACTGAAACTCGGAGCCGGTTGTCCCACCAGAACCGCGATTGCATGTTCGTACTGCGCACGCGATTGCTCGACCAGTGCGGCCTGCGAGATGGTCGAATCCAGTAATGTGGCTTGCTGCGCGACTTCCAACCCGCTGGCAATACCGCCAGCATGGCGATTGTTCAGCAAGTCCAACGCTTTTCGCTGATATCCGACTGACTCCTCTACCACCTGATACTCCGCATCGAGTTCGCGGAGAGTGAAATAGTCCGCAGCGAGTTCAGCCGTGAGCACTAACTGCACATTTCCTAAATCCGCGGCGCTCGATTGCAGAGACGCATTGGCCGCCTCTACATTCTTCCGAACCCGCCCAAACAGGTCCGCTTCATAACTCACGTTAAACGGAATTGTGTAGACGCTCTGCGTATAAGGCCGGATCGGTTGAACTCCATTCGGGCCAACCACAATCTGTGACCCTCCGTTCAGCGGGCGGTTGCCCGAGCCTCTCTCGCGTACCGCAGAAGGATCGGCAGCAACTTGCGGAAAGTAGTCCGCCGTCGCAACTCGTGCCAGGGACCGGGCTTGGTTCAGTCGATCCCGCGAAGCAATCACAGACTGGTTTGCTTGTAGCAACTGTTGCTCGTACCCATTGAGCACAGGGTCCTGAAATACTTCCCACCACGCTCCCTTGGGAATCGCATCTTTGGGGGCAGCCTGTTCCCAGGGTGGCTCAGTCTTCCAGGTGTCTGGCGCAGGCGCAGGTGCGGAAGGCCGCGCATACCGAGGTCCTACGGTGCAGCCTGCGGCGAATATCAGACAGGTCAGTACCAAAATAAGAGGCGCCTGCTTCACTGCTGGCTCTCTTTCTGCTGCTTCTTGGCGCCTTTCTTCTGCCGATTTTGCTGGCCCGTCTGACTTTGTATCTTCTGTTCTTGCTGCTCGGGAAGGTTCTCTTCCTGCCGGACATTCTGCGGAGTTTGCGGCGGTTTCGCAGGGGACTCATTCGCTCCTTGTCCGGGGGACGCTTGCGCGATGTTCACTTCCTGACCGTTCTCCAGCGAATCGGAAGGATTGATCACCACCTGGTCCTGAGTTGTAACTCCGCCCAGAATCTCGAGGGTCGTTCCGTAATCCCTTCCGATGTTGATCGCGCGCAACTCTATTTTCTTATCCGACCCAACGACGGCCAGTTGGGGTCCTTGTGAACGGAACAACATCGCATTCACCGGAACCGTTACTTTGTCGACGTTCGACCCAACTGAGAAGTGAACTTCGCCAAACGATCCCGGCAGCAGCCGTCCTTCTTTATTGGGCACGTCCACTTCAGTACGCAGCGTCCGGGTATTTGTATCGATGGCCTCCGCTGTTCGCGCCACGGCTGCGGAAAATCGCTGTCCCGGAAACTCCTGCAGAGTCACGTACGTCGACGCGCCCACTTTGATAAATGGAGCATAGGCCTGCGGCACGCTGGTATACACGCGGAGGGGATCCACTCGCGCGATATCGAATAATTCGCGGCCTGTTGCACCCGCGCCTGCATTAATCAGCGCGCCCGGATCCACATTGCGTTGGGTGATTACGCCATTAAAAGGCGCGTAGACCTTCTTGAATCCTTCGAGCTGTTCCAGTCTCTTTACATTGGCGTCTGCCGCTGCCAGGTTTGCCTGTGCCTGCCGGTATCCGCTGGTCTGTTGATCCGCCTCTTGTGCTGATACAGAATCGCTTTTGCGCAGGTTTTCCCATCGCTGTGCACTGATCTTCGCCAGTTCGAGTTGCGCGACAATCTGCTCCCGCGTTGCCCGCGCCTGATTCAGTTCCTGATCGACTTCCGGAGTATCGATCGTAGCGAGCAACTCGCCCTCATTCACTCGGCTCCCAATATCTCGATACCAGCGGACCAGATAACCGCTGGTGCGCGCATAGATTGGTGATTCCGCATACGCGAGCAGTGAACCGGGCAGCACAAGTTCCTGGTCCGGCTTTTCTGCGAGCGGATGGACCACCGCCACCGTTGGAATTGTCTCTTGTTCGGTTTCCTTGGCCAGAGCGCGTTCGTGACCAGCGCGCGCAATCAATGTAAGGGCACCGGCCACCACCAGAATGAGGAGCGCTACCCCAACCACCATCAGCGCGCGCCGAGGAGGTGCAGGTGGAATCTCCGGCGGCGCCTGGATGTTATGCGTCTGATGCCGCGAGCGCGATTCCAGTTCCGCAATCTCGTCGTCCACTTGCGCCTTCGTGAGGTGATGTTCCTCACTCGCACTGTGGCCGTCCGATCCGCTCCGTGCGCGCCGTTGTTGTTCTTGTTTTTGTTCGTTCTCCACGCTCATGCTTACTCCGAATCTATAAGAACCAATCTATCTCTTTAAGTAAGGCCTTGTTCGCGCGCCTGTCTTGCTTCGCGCCAGCCATGAAAAATCGCAAACACGCTCGGCACAAAAAATAGAGTCGCAACCGTCGCAAACAAAAGTCCACCAATTACAGCGCGTCCGAGCGGCGCATTCTGTTCGCCGCCCTCACCGAACCCGAGAGCCATTGGCACCATACCGATGATCATGGCCAGCGCCGTCATCAGTACCGGCCGCACCCGCGTATATCCGGCAGCGACGGCGGCCTGTACCGCTGGAACACCCTCATCCATCTGCTCACGCGCGAAGCTCACCATCAGAATTGAGTTTGCCGTAGCGACTCCCATGCACATCACCGCTCCTGTCAATGACGGCACGTTCATCGTGGTGCGCGTCAGCAGCAAGAACCAGCAGATTCCCGCCAGAGCCCCAGGAAGCGCCGCAATAATGATGAACGGATCAAGCCACGACTGGAAATTGATGACGATCAGCAGGTACACGAGCCCGATCGCGCCCACGAGCCCAATGCCAAGGCCAATGAATGACGATCTCATCGTGGCGACCTGGCCGCGCACTACAATATGCGTCCCGCGCGGAAGCTTGTTTTCGAAAGTGGCAAGAACCTTCTGCGTGTCCGCGGCAACCGCGCCTAAATCCCGATCCTGCGTGCTCGCGTAAACATCAATAATTGGCTGCACGTTGTAGTGATTCACCGTAGCAGGCCGCACCGTCGGACTGATCTGCACCAGGTTGCCCATCAACTGCGGCCCCTGTTGCGAAATGACCGGGATATTCATCAGATCTTGCATATCCGTCATCCGGTACTGAGGCGCCTGCACTGCCATCTGATACGTGACCTCGTTCCGCGGGTTGAGCCAGAAATTCGGCGAAGTCTGGAAGCTGCCACTCAATGAAACCAGCGCGCTTTGCGCAACCTCGCGCGCCGTAAGCCCAACCTGATTGACACGCGTCCGCTGAATGTCCATGTACAACGTCGGCAACGACATCAACTGCTGCACGTGCACGTCCGCCGTTCCTGGAATGTGGCGCATCTTTCCGGCAATCTGCTGTGCAATCCCATAGTTGGTCTGCAGATCATTTCCCACCACCTGCACATCAATCGGGGCCGGAATTCCGAAGTTCAGAATCTGTGTAACGATGTCCGCCGGCTGGAAGAAGAATTCCACCCCCGGATAGTGCCGCGGCAAAAATTCGCGCAAATGCCGCGTCAAATCCGCCGTCGGAATATGTTTCTCTGGATTGAGCGCGATCAGAATCTCGGCATCGCTGGTGCCGATCGTCCCATTCGAACTGTACGACTGGTTAATGCCGGAGTTGGGCAATCCAATATTGTCCAGAATGGTCTGAAGCTGTCCCTGCGGAATCTCCTGCCGCAACGAGCTCTCGATTTGATCGCACAATCGCGCGGTCTCTTCTACTCTCAGCCCGGGGCGTCCGCGCACGTGCAGGCGTAACAGCCCAGCGTCCACTTGCGGGAAGAAATCTTGGCCTAGGAAGGAGAACAGCGCCATCGATAACCCACAAAAGACAAGAAAGCACACGACAAAGAGCCCTCGGTGGGCCAGCGTGGTCTCCAACAAAGATTCATAGCCGCGCCGGAATTCTTCGAATTTTCTCTCGAATCCTCTCTGAAAACGTCCCAAAGCCGTCTTCGCTCCCTCCTGCCGATGTTCATGTCCTCGCATGATGTACATCACCAGCGTCGGAATGAGTGTGCGCGAGAGCAGGTAGCTGGCAAGCATGGCGAAACTCACGGCCTCGGCCAGAGGAACAAACAAGAACCTGGCTACGCCGCTCAGGAAGAACATCGGCACAAACACAATGCAGATGCTGAGCGTGGAAACGAATGCCGGTACGGCAATCTGCTGGGCCCCGTCCAGAATCGCCTGCCGCATTTCCTTGCCCATCGCAAGATTGCGCTCGATGTTCTCAATCTCGACGGTTGCATCGTCCACCAGGATCCCGACCGCAAGAGCCAGGCCCCCCAGCGTCATGATGTTGATCGTTTCCCCAATCGCGCCCAATAGGATGATGGACACAAAAATCGAGAGCGGGATAGAAATCGAAATCACGATCGTCGGCCGCCAGTCGCCCAGAAAGATCAGGATCATGCAAGCCGTGAGCGCAGCCGCGATCAAAGCTTCCCGGATCACTCCCTCGATTGAGGCGCGCACAAAGAGCGACTGATCGAACAAGTGCGAGATCTTGAGTTCCGGCGGCAGGCTCTGCGCAGCCTGGTCCACGATGTCTTTAACACCCGCAACGATCTGCAGCGTCGACGCCGTTCCGTTCTTGTATATCGACATCAATGCGCCGCGGTTCCCGTTTTGCCGGACAATATTTGTCTGCGGCGCAAAGCCGTCGCGGATATGCGCCACATCGCGCATATACAACGTGGATCCATTCGTCGTCTTCACCGGCAGATCGTTGAGTTCCGCGATCGTTTCGGGTGTCCCGTTCATTTCCACGTCATACTCGAGCGGGCCAAGTTTGATCGTGCCCGTCGGCAAAATAATGTTCTGCGCGTTTACCGCATTCACGATGTCGACTGGAGAAAGCCCGTACGCCTGTAACTTCGGCAAATCGAGATCCACCTGGATCTGCCGAAGTTTCCCGCCATATGGATAAGGAGTCGCTGCGCCCGGTACCGTCGCCAGAAAAGTGCGCAGAAAATTCTGCCCGAGGTCAAATAGTTGTTGTTCCGGAAGCGTCTTGCTGCTCAATCCCAGCTGAATGATCGGCGTCGTCGATGCGCTATAAGAAATGATCAGCGGCGGAGTCGTGCCCGGCGGCATGCTGCGCACTGCAGTCTGGGAGATTGCCGTGATCTGCGCGATTGCGCCCTGTACGTTTGTCCCCGGCCGGAAGAATACTTTGATCACTCCGAGCCCGTACACCGACTGGGATTCCATATGCTCAATGTCATTCACAGTCGTGGTGATGCCGCGCTCGGAGTTGGCCACGATGCGGTTTGCCATGTCCGATGGGGACATTCCCGTATAAAACCAAACTACGGACACCACAGGGATATTGATATCTGGGAAGATGTCGGTAGGAGTGCGCAGGATGGTGATCGGCGTGAGAACCAGGATGACAATCGCCATCACGACGAACGTGTACGGACGCCGAAGGGCTAGCGCAACAATCCACATTCGATACCACCCGCTCCTAGATCAAGAGATCGCACTTCTTGTGCTGCGTGCCCCCAGAGCACCCGCGCTCATGAACGCTTAGATTCGATACTATGCGTATCGGATTCTAAATACATGAACTGGATTATATGGTAGTTTAGGACCATGCGCCATAGTTGGACGGCTCGCTCATACAGCGAAAACGGAAACGGAAAGCGTCCTCCCGGCCGTCCCCGTAGTGAGAAAGCCAGACTCGCCATACTGCAAACTACTTTGAAACTCCTGAGCGAAGCAGGATTCGCCGACTTCACCATCGAAGAAGTCGCCGAACGTGCCCAGGTTGGAAAAGCCACGGTGTACCGCTGGTGGCCCGACAAAGGTGCTCTCATCGCAGACGCCTTCGCGAACAGCATTACCAGTCGCCTTCATTTTCCCGATACCGGCTCCGTGTACACCGATATGAGCCGCCAGATGCGTCAGCTGATCAAGGTGTTTCGCAGCCGCGGAGGGCGCATCGTCTCCGCGATTTTGGCAGCCGGCCAGAGCGACAAGGATCTCATCGCCGCCTTCCGCGACCGCTTCTTGTGGCCGCGCCGTCACGAGGCCTACGCTACTCTGGAACGCGGTGTGCGCCGTGGCGAGCTCCGCAGAAATGTCGATCTGGATCTGATCCTCGATTCTCTCTACGGCCCGATCTACATGCGATTTCTGATCCAGCACGATCGCCTGACTCCGGATTTCGTGAATCGACTGTGTGCCCTCGTTCTCAGCGGGGCAAATTCCTCTTCGCGCGCCCGCCGGCCTGGCAATCGCATCGCGAGAACTCGCAAGCATCGGCTCGCCTCCCGGCGTTAGCCGCACCTCTCTCGCATTTAGAAGAAAACAGCCTCGCACTCAACGGCCATCTAACCAAGGGCGGCTCGTCGCCTTCATTCACAAGACGATCAATATGCCAATTCTCGATCAGCGAACCCTTAGCGTTGCACGAACTCTGTTCATTCTCGCGGTCGCGGCGGCATTCATCTTTGCAGCGCGTCAAACCCTGCTTGCTTTTCTCATGGGGATCTTCTTCGCCTACCTCATCTCCCCGCTCGTCTCCCGCGTACAGCACTGGCGCCCGATTTCCCGCGGATCGCGGACAATCGCGATCGCTGAGGTCTATGTCATTGTCGCGCTCGTGGCTACGGGTATCATCATCGGAATTGGCCCAAGCTTTGCCGATGATGGACGACAACTTATCTCCGCCATCCCCGCTTTGCTCGAAAAGCATGCCCCTTGGGACATTGTTCACCGCATCGGATCCACTCGCGGCTGGAGTTATCAGACTCAACTTCACATCGACCACTTTCTTGCCCAGCACCGCGACACAATCGTCTCCTGGGCGAAGCAATTTGGTCTTCAGGTCGGAGCAGTCCTTGCCCATTCTTTCTGGATTCTCCTCATTCCGATACTCGCGATTCCTTTCCTCAACGACGCGCCAGAAATGGTGGAAGTCGTCTTTCGCGTCCTGCGGCTTCGTCCTCAAGCCCGCACTTTTGCCGAACTTATTCTGCAAGACATCCATTCCATGGCGGCGAACTACATTCGCGCGCAGATGACTCTCGCGTGCCTGGCGATCGTCGCCTACACCGTCGTCTTGTCCGCCTCCGGAGTCCCGTACGGTCCCGTGTTGGGCGTGACCGCGGGGATGCTCGAGTTCATCCCGCTCGTTGGGCCGATTGTTGGCGCAGTCCTGATTCTAGGTGTGGCTTTCCTGGCCGGTTTCCATCACATCTTGCTTCTGATGTTGTTTCTCGGGTGCTGGCGCGTTTTGCAGGACTATTTCAATTCACCACGCCTCATGCACAACCAGGTGCAACTCCATCCCTTTGTGGTGATATTCGCGGTGCTCGCCGGCGCAGAGATCGCCGGAGTCATCGGAGTATTCCTTTCCATTCCCATTGCCGCAACCATAAAAATAATCTGGCGAAGTTGGCGGGCCTACTACGAGAGAGACTCGAGAATGGAAAACACCAGCCTCCGCAGCTCTCACTCCAAGGCAGCATAGGCAAGTCCCTGGAGACTACTTCTAGTTCTTGATTCAGCAAAAAGTGACCACGAGATTTCCTGGCGAACGCTCGGACCGGCAGAATCGACCGAGGTGGTGTGTTGTCCGACCCCGTGCTATTCTCCGGCGCCGACCAATTCGGCCAGGAGACCAAATGCGAACACGAATCCTGGTTACGCTACTGTTGTTTTCTCTCGGCACTTGCGCCTTCGCGGCAAATAAAGGAAGTGCCAAAACGTCAACCCCATCCAGAGGAATACTTATCCCTGTAGGCTTCAGTTTCCCGATACTAGGCGATGGAATCAGCACGAGTTTCGCCATCACACCTTGGCGAATTCCCCAAGGCGGAGGCGGACCGCGCACATTGTAATGGAGGGTGAGGGAGCCTTCGATTGTTTGTGGGAACCCGATTTTCCGCCAGCTATCCCCTTCATGGAGAGTCACCAGCGATGACACACTCGATAAAATCACGAAAAGAAGGTGCTATTTGTTTCACGAGAGTCAATTGGGATTACTAGTTGCGTAGTTGAACTCGAACGTGATTCCGGTTTCCACTTGGACTGGGCAGCCATTAAATACTGAGGGCTTGTAACGCCAAACTCGGGCGGCATCCAGCGCTGCTTGCGTGAGTTGAGGGTCACCGATCTCCACTCTCAAGTCGTTCGGAACTCCGTCTGTGCCAACGACCAAGCGTATTTTGACCGCTCCCTCAATTCTTGCGCTTCGTGCGATTTGTGGATAGAGAGCTGCTCTTCTGAGAATCACAAAGCGCCTCATATCCTTTTCAGCAACTTGAATTCTGATCGGGGCTTTGTCTGGCTGCTCTCCACCAACTTCGGCCCAACAAGTATTTGAGGATTTCACTGATTGCCCATGTCCGAGACAACATCCTGCAACAATCACCTGAAATGCGAGTAAACATGAGACTAGAGGGCGCATTGACGATCCCGTTCTCCCTAAAAGATTGTTGGTGGTAAGCGGATTTACGAACACCTAACGTGCCCTGCAAAACACGCAGCCGTTCCTCGTGCGATGCGACTTGTTCTCGACCTCGATATTCCTGATGGCGTCCTCGGCCTCTTTGGAAACTGAATGGAAGCCCCGAACCGTTCTCTTGTCCGTTGCCACGAGTCCCTTGAGAGCAGGAACGGCGCGGAGTTCAGCAATTTGGCCAAGCGCAAATGCACACCAGAACCACACGTCTTTGCTGGAATCTGTCAGGTGTTTTAGCAAAACATCATGCGACTTTCTGCGGTGATTGGGGGCTAATGCTTCGGCGGCTTCGCCTCTGACCCTCACACTCTCCGCGAAGTCAGCTACGCATCGCTCAAGCGCAGCTACCACTTTCGGCGTGGTGACCACTTGCATGACATATGCTGCCGCTGCGCGATTGAATGGTCTGCGGCCAGTTCGCAGAACGGAAATAAGTGCTTGCTCAAAGCGTCTGTCAGCCTTGCCGTACAAAGATTTGGCTGCTTCAAAGGCTTCTACCTGATTCCGCGCATTCAGCACGGCCCTGTTAACCTGCGCGTTCGATTCTTTTCTGCCCACGTTTCTTAAATACCACGAGATAACTGTCTGGAACAGGCGTTTCCATGAACTATCTCACCACAAGAAGGCGTGGATCGAAAAGTGCCACTGTCACTTCACGTTGAGATACCTCGCGGGCGAGGATTACAAGCCACTGCCCGAGCGCAAGGACGTCGGCAGGGCACTCAGCGCAGAGCAAGAACTCAAGCTGTTCTCGGTCGCCAGCACGCGCCGGGAATGGAGCGTGGCGTTCTGGGCGTCGTTGCTGGCAGCCAACACCACCGCTGGCGGATGCGAGATCAGGAACCTGCGGCTGCGGGACATCGACGTCGCCGCGAAAACGCTCTACGTCACGGTCGGAAATAACAAGTTCCGCCTGCGTGCGATCCCGCTCAACATCACCGCGACGTGCGCAGTGGAGTGGCTGCTCGACAGGGCACGCAAGCTGGGTGCGGCCGCGCCGGAGCAGTACCTGATCCGCGCCGGGTCGCGGGACGTGGGCACGATCCCACGAAGCCGCCGAGTCGTTGGGCGGGCGTGGTGCTTGGCGCAGCCTAACGCAGGAGTGCGGACTCGCGGGTCTCAGACCCCACGACCTTCGCCACCACGCGATCGCGCGGCTGGCGGAATCGTCCGAGGCCAGCGAGCAGACCATCATGTCCATCGCGGGGCACGTGAGCCGGGAGATGCTGGAGCACTACAGCCACATTCGGCAGGAAGCGAAGCGCCGAGCGGTCGAGTCGCTCGATCACGTCACAATTACGTCACAATTGGCAAAATGGAAGCGTTGCGCGGAACAGCAGGAGGAGCGGCAAGTCGCAGGGAGGCAACAAGATCAATTGGTCGGGGCGATAGGATTTGAACCTACGACCCCCTGCGCCCAAGGCAGGTGCGCTACCAGGCTGCGCTACGCCCCGACATGCTCCCGATTATAAATGAGTTCGTCCCTTCCGCTCTCCCGCCATGCCGAGGGCAGCTTTAGGTTAAGCGGTATAATCGGTATCCGGGTATGCTAAATCCGCGTTACGCGCTGGTGGCTTATGTCAAAAGCCCGGCAGGAGAATTCGTCGAGAAGCTTCGCCGCGAGCTCCACCCGGATCTTCCCCACCTCGCCGCCCACCTTACCATCCTGCCTCCCCGCCCCTTGCAGGGTAGCGAGAGTTCAGCCATCGAGGTGCTGGATCGCATTTGTGGCCAGGAAGAGCCCTTCGAGGTAATGCTTGGGCCTGTCGAAACCTTTGTCCCGGTCACCCCCACCATATTTATTCGAATCGAAGCCGCCGGCCAGCGCATGTGCGAGCTTCACCAGAAGCTGAATATTGATGGCCTTCACTACTCCGAAGAGTGGCCTTATATCCCGCATATGACAATCGCGAAAATGGGCGAGGAGAATCTGGCCCGTACCGCCTACGAAACCGCTCGCGAGCGGTGGAGTCACTATTCCGGTACCCGCCGGATCTTGTTGGAAAAGCTCACCTTTGTGCGCGAAGAGTCGCCGAACTGCTGGGTTGATCTTGCACCAGTGCGCCTCGGCCGCCGTCTCGTCTCTCGCTGATTTTGGTACCCACTCGACTGATTACTGGAGCCAATCGAACATGGCCCCAGGTACATGTCACTCCCGTACTTTGAAAAGCCCCGTCCGGCTCTGTAGATAAAGAGTAGGGCGAACCTCTGGAATGCCGCCAGCTGCGCGGGTTTCCGGGGCTACGACGACGGGGAGAAACACATGCAGATCGGGGTCTACGGTTCAGGGTACCTGGGGACGGTGATTTCGGCCTGCCTCGCTGACTTCGGAACGCCCGTTTCCTGTTGTCACCCCGACCGCTCCCGCATGGTCGAGATGGCCCAGGGCAATATCCCGTTCTTCGAAAAGAACCTGAAAGAAGTCATCCGCCGCAACGTTCGCGCCGGACGCCTCGCCTATTCCACCGACATCGAGTCCTTCGCCCGCAAAACCGGCGTGATCTTCCTGGCTGAGGACAAGCCCGAGAACCTCAACGACGTCGCCATCCGCATCACCCGCCTCGCGCCCAAGCCTCCGATCCTAACGATCGTGACGCCCTCTCCCGTTGGCACCGCCAATACGCTTGAAAAGAACATCAAAGATCTCGGTCTCCAGGCCACGATCGTTTCTCAACCGATGTTTTTCACTGATGGCTGCGCCGTTGAAGACTTCAACTGGCCCGACCGCCTGATCCTCGGTGCGACCTCGAGCGAGGCAGTGCAGGTCCTGAAGCAGATTTTCCACCCCCTCGTGATGCGCGGAGTGCCGGTCATCGTCACCAATCAGGCGACTGCGGAGCTCGTCCGCGAGGCCGCGACTGCATTCGTGGCGACGAAGATTTCTTTCATCAATGAAGTGGCTGCACTGTGTGAGAGAGTCAACGCTGATGCTGTGAACCTTGCGCTTGCCCTCGGCCTCGACAAGAAAATCGCCCCGCGCTGCCTGCAACCCGGCGCCGGTATGGGCGGAGTATTCGCCGAGTCCGACATGGACTCACTTGCCCAACTGGCGCAGTCGCAGGGCGTCTCGCTGAAAGTCTTGAGCGCTGCCCGCGACGTGAATCATCAATTGGCCGATCGGCTCGTCGAGAAGATTGCGCAGACTCTGAACTCTGTCGAAAACAAAGAAGTCGGCATCCTCGGACTGGCGTTCAAGCCGAACACAAACTCCGTGGCCGGATCCTCCTCGCTTCGTCTCGCCGAAACTCTGGTATCGAAAGGTGCTCACGTTCGCGCTTATGATCCGGTTGCGATTCCGGAAGCCAAAACGCGCCTCAACAGCTCGGTGCGTTACTGTGATTCCGCCTATGCCGCCGCCGAAGGTTCCGACGCTCTGGTCGTCGGCACGGGATGGCCCGAGTTCCGTGCCCTCGACTTCGACCGTATCAAGCACCTCCTGAAAAACCCAGTCATCGTCGATACCAAGAACCTCCTCGATTCCACCCGCCTGCGCGCCCTGGGATTCGAATACGTCGGCATCGGCCGACTCTAGAAATGTGGAGACGGCCGCCTTCGGCCGTCCAAGCGGGGTGAAGCCCGCGTTATCGCTGCTGACTAACTCAGGATCAGTTTCCTTCGCGTCCTCAGCGGACTTTCTCAGCGATCTTCGCGGTCGAGATTTTGCAGGTGCAGGAGAAATGAGCAAACGACGTGCTCCATTCCGGGCCGCGAAGCTACACACCAACTTTGATTCACTATCGACCCCGTCGGGTGGACCATCTTCACCGCCATCGACCTCTTCGTCGGAGCCTTGCTGCTCGACCTGCTGACCACATCCGTTCCGCCAGAAAAGCTCCGGCGCCTCAACACGGTACGGAACATCTCCCTGGCATTGTTAGGGATCACACTGCTAGTTCTCTTGGCGCAGATCGCTCATCACCATGGTTGGATTGGGCGCTGAAGCTTCGCAGCATAATTGGCGTCATGTTGAGCGGAGCCGCATTTCAGGCGGAGCGAAAGATCTCGCGTGCACCGGAACTCCACTTCAGTCCGATGCGTCATCCCTTGCTATAATGAACTTCTCGCGGTGGGAATAGCTCAACTGGCAGAGCACCGGACTGTGGCTCCGGCGGTTGCGGGTTCGATTCCCGTTTCCCACCCCATTTCCTTTCCCAGAATCAACCCCAAATTATGATAGCTCTCCACCCAGTCCGATCCTTGGCGAAATGAGAAAGCCCGGCAAGGAAATGCCGGGCGAGTGAATAGCAAATTCAAGAGTCCTGTCGAGAATGAACTCTGCCACTACGCGAACGGATCCTCGTCCGCGCTCCGTCCATAAATTACCGGCAACGCCACATCCAGCAGCCGCAAATATACCGACAACTGCCCGCGATGGTGATACCAGTGATTCAGCATGATCGTCCGCACAACATTGATCCTTGGCTGATGAAACAATTCCCGGTCGCCCTTCATCAACCGCCAGTTCGCATTTGCCCGTTCGTCTGTAAGCTCTGACAGAAACTTCTCCGCAACAGGAACAGACTGCTCGTAGGCCACCAGGATCTCCTGCAAACTCGACGGCTGCGGCGGCACGAACGATGCATTCAGGGCGTCGAAACTATCCTGCTGCGCAAGCCGCGAGATCCCACTCGGAATCGTCGCTATGTGCAATGCCAACTGCCCCAACGTCATCGACTTCGCATGAGGCTTCCACGCCAACTTGTCGGCGGGCACACGTTCCAGCAGTCGCCGCGTAATAACAACTTCTTCCCGGAACTCATTTAACAACGGCGTAAACGTTGCAGATGCAACCATCGTAGCCATAACTCTCCTTTATTGAGTGGCGCTGAAAATCGTAGCGCCGGCGACCCGCCGGCTGTCGCGGGGGCGTCCCGCCTCCGCAGATTGTCATTCCGAAGCCGGCGTATTTTGCCGGCGAGGAATCTGCTTGTTCTTAGCGGCCAGCGACCTTCCCGATCTCTACCATCTTCCCATCGCTATACCGGTCATGATGCCGCACCCACGCCATCGCATGCGGCTTCATCCCAGCCTCATCGCGTCCCTTTGCCGTCATATCGATCCAGTTGTACATCGGCAGCAATATGTCGAGCCCGCGCGAATACGTCGAATACGTGTGAAAGATTTCTCCATCTTTCTTGATAAACGCGCTCGCGCCCGGCCCTTCTTCCGACGGAAACGGGATCGTCCCGTAGTTATACACCGGCTTGCCGCTGGCGATGTCCTCCTTCGAGAACGAAACCTTGTAGTCGTAATTAAAGTCATTTCCGTTCGACGAAACCCACTTGAACTTCCATCCCATGCGCTTCTTGAAAGCCTCGATCTCCGGCAACGTCGCGCGCGAGATCGCGACGAACGACGTGTCCCGCTGCGCCATGTGAATCGTGATTCCATCGAACGAATCCCCAAGGAACGAGCAACTGGGACATCCTTGCTCCCATCCCGGTCCGAACATGAAGTGATAGACCAGCAACTGGCTGCGACCATCGAACAAGTCCGCCAACGTCGCTTTCCCGTTGACGCCCTCAAACACATACCTCTTCTCGACTTTTTCCCGCGGCATCTCGCGTCGTTGCTGGCTCAGCTCATCGCGCAGCCGCGTGAATTCCTTTTCCTTCGCCAGAAGCTGTTTTCTCGCCGCCAGCCACTCACCGTGACTGACCACTTTCGTCGCCGGTTTTTCCAATGTCGTTACCATGACTTCACTCCTTTTCCTTTGAATCACTCTTCTCGCTCTTGTTTTTGCGGAGAACCTTCACGGCCAGCGCAGTCAACCCTCCAGTCGAAACTACGCCGCCCACCACAATCGCTGCCATCGCCGCACATCCTGGACACATACCTACCTCCTGCAGTTGCTCCTAAATTTGTCATTCCGAAGCGCGGGTGTTAGCGCGAGGAATCTGCTGTCACTTCCCGCGTTCCGCGCGCTTCTTGATCAACTGGTTGATATGGTTCCATCCGGTAGACACACCGCGCCGATGCTCCTCCGAAATCACTCCCAAGGCCTTGTGATGGAACTTGATCACGGTCTCCCCATTCTCTTCCCGCAACCGATACTGCAGGTTCGACACAACCGCATAAGAGAAGAACAGCGGCCCCGTAATCTCCAGCAGCGTCGGGCGCTTGATCGCCTGCACATGCCCCCACAAATGCCCGTTCCCATCTCCAAGATCCCGAAACCATCGCCCACCCGGCCACGCCTCGAGTTTCATCGGCATCTTGGCTTCCGGCGACTCGTTCTCCGGACCCATCTGTTCGAGCAGCGCCGCAAACGTGTTTTCCAAACTGGCGCGCACGCGAATCTCCTGATTCACCTCCAACGTCAAACTCTCAATCCCCATCATCGTCGAAGTGCTACTCATGCTTTCCTCCTTGAACTTGTGTCCTAATTCCCGTTTGAAAATTCATCGCAATATCGAAGTTGGCATCGTCCCGAGCGGAGCCGCTTTTCAGACGGAGCGAAGAGCCTGCCCTGAGGTGAAGCCGAAGGGATCTCGCGTGGATCGGAACTCGCGACGTTATCCCACTGTTTCATTCACCGTGGAAGAGCGGCGCTTTAGCGCCGCGTCAAGGCTCCAAGACTCAGGGGCTTTAGCCCCCGTGTGGCGATTCCTTCTCCTTCGCCTCGGCCCGCTCCTTAATCCGCATCAACTGATGCCCCCACAACCGCTCAAATGTCTTCGTCCACTCATACAGCGGACGAATCCCCTCTGCATTTGTCCGATACATCATGTGACGTCCATTCCGTCGCACCCTCACCAAACCCACATCCCGCAACACTTTCAAATGTTTCGAGACCGAGGGCTGCTCCAACCCCATCCTGAGCACGAGATCCCCGACAGGAAGTTCCGCGACCGCCAGATGCTCTAAAATCTCCCGCCGCCGCGGCTCCGCCACTGCATTAAACGCATCCGATGTCGTAGCCGCTCGTGCCATGTTTCAAATATATTCCTATATAGGAATATGTCAAGCATAAAAATCTCCAAAACTTTGGCGAGTAATTTTCTGGATGAATCACTGCATGGGATGCCCCACTTCTCGCCGATTTTGCGAGAAGTGGGAATGCGTGACGCCTGG
>Ga0335079_10000787_pt1 | contig 36094 bp, 30 predicted proteins | sample Lox_Sample_33_FD_206719 | JGI IMG/M metagenome (GOLD analysis project Ga0335079, IMG submission 206719) | Soil microbial communities from Loxahatchee National Wildlife Refuge, Florida, United States - Lox_Sample_3.3 | ecosystem: Environmental > Terrestrial > Soil > Wetlands | place: USA...
TCTACCCGGCGGTAGATCCGCTCGCGTCCACCTCCCGAGCGCTGGCGCCGGACATCGTCGGGCAGGAGCACTACGATGTCGCCCGCGGCGTGCAACGCGTGCTCCAGCGGTTCAAGGACCTGCAGGACATCATCGCCATCCTCGGCATGGACGAGCTTTCGCCCGAAGACAAAACCACCGTGCTGCGCGCGCGCAAGATCCAGCGCTTTCTCAGCCAGCCCTTTAGCGTCGCGCAGGTCTTCACGGGACGCGAAGGCAAGCAGGTTCCGGTGGCCGACACCGTGCGCGGCTTCAAGGAAATCCTCGAGGGCAAGCACGACTCTGTCGCGGAAGGCGAATTCTACATGAAGGGCGGCATTGACGAAGTCAAGCCGAGCTGAGGCATCGAACGCGCCATGGCCGAAACACTGAAACTGGAGATCGTCACGCCTGAACAAACCGCGTATTCCGAAGACGTGGAAATGGTCACGCTGCCCGGCGTGGCGGGCGAATTCGGGGTCTATCCGCAGCACGTTCCGCTGATGACGCAGATGCTGCCGGGCGAACTCACCGTCCGCAAAGACGGCCAGGACGTTTTCATCGCCGTTGGTGGCGGATTGATCGAAGTCACGGCCACCCGCGTTTCCATCCTGACCGACCTCGCCGTCGCTGCCGACCGCATCGACGAGGCCAAGGCCGAGGAAGCGCGGCGCCGCGCGGAAGCCCGGCTCAAAGAGAAGCTGTCGGACGAAGAAGTCGCGGCAGTGAACGCTTCATTGGCCCGGTCACTGGCTCAACTGCGCGTCAAGCGGCGCCAGCACAGGTAAGGCGGCTATTTCTTCCTGGATTCTTCCAGGGTGCGGCGGAGGAGGCGAAGTTCGTTCCGATCTCGCTCGCTCAGGACTTCAGGCGGTAGCTGGGACTCATCGCCGCGAAAGGCCGCGACCGCGTTCGCGCAGTCTTCCGCCAGGGCAAGACCGCTGAGCCGTGAGTGAGAGCATCCAACGGGTGAGTCTGGCCTCCAAGTCATCACGTGTGTAAAGGGATTGCATCTCGTGCTCAGTTTATCGCCATCTGACTTCAGTTGGAGGCCTGGGGGGCGACGAAGGCGACGAAAACCGATCGCCCGCGTCATTACCGCCTATTGAATTCCCTTGGGCATCGAGTTCCCCAGGAACTCCGTGAAATCGTGCTTGAGCTTGGCGTGCGAATCGCTGTCGATGTACAGCATGTGGCCCGACTGGTAGAACGCCCACGTGATGCGCGAGTGCATTTCCGGGCTCAGCCCCATGTGGTTGAACGTGTACTCCGTCGCGTAGTAGGGAGTGGCCAGGTCGAAGTAACCCGCGGCCACCATCACGCGCATATACGGGTTCTTGGTCATCGCGTTCTTGAGCAGCGCGGTGGTGTCGCCAAACCCGTTCTGCACGCCGTAGTCCCAGGGCTGCACCCCACCGCTCGGATAATAGTACATGTCCGTCTTGTAGCCCAGCTCATTGCGCAGGTAGTTGGTCACCACGGCCGTAAAGGGAGGCGTGATCAGCGTGCTCGATGGGTCGTATTCGCTGGTCTCTCCGGTGTTCATCGAAGACGGACCGGCCAGCCGTCCGTCGTAGCGGCCGACGGTCTGCTGCTTGTCGCGCAGAAGCTGGCGCGTGAAATGACTGACATCCCATCGCAGGTTGGTCTCATCCAGGTAGTGCGGCTCGAGACCGGTGTAGCGGGCCAGCTTGTCGATGACCGCTTTGCGCTCGCCCGTGGGCAGCGTGTCGCCCTTCATCAGCGCCGCGGCATATTCGGCGCCAGTGAACGCCTCAACTTCCTTGAGGAAGCTCTTCAGATCCTTCTTTTGCAGGTCGGCGGCGACCTTTTTGTGATACCAGGCGTCGGCTGCATAGGTGGGCAATTCCAACTGGTAGACCAGGTCGTCGCTGCGGCTCCAGATGGTCTCCAGGTTGAGCGTGGTCCCGATGAGGACGATGCCGTTGAACGCGATCCCGCGCTCGATCAGGTAACCCGCCAGCCCGGCGGCGCGGAATGTGCCGTAGCTTTCGCCGGCGATGAAGAGCGGCGAGTACTGGCGGTTGTTGCGATTGATGTACATCCGCATGAACTCGCCGACGGACTGAATATCGCCCTGCACGCCGTTCATGCGGTGTGCCACTTCGAGGTTCTTGGCGCGGCTGTAGCCGGTACCGACAGGGTCGATGAAGACCAGGTCGGTCTGGTCGAGCCAGGTGTCCTGGTTGTCCTTGATTTCATAGGGCGGCGGAGGCATGGTGCCGCTGGGCAGGAGTTTGGGACTGCGCGGGCCCATTCCGCCCATGTGGACCCACATCGACGCCGAGCCGGGGCCGCCGTTGAAGCAGAACGTCAGCGGACGCTTGGCCACGTCGGTCACGCCGTCCAGCGTGTAGGCCATGTAGAAGATATGCGCCTCGGTCTCGCCGGCCGCGTCCTTCAGGGGCATCTGCGCCACCGTCGCGGTGTAATTGAGAGTTTTGCCCTGCACGGAGATCGAGTGCCTGGTGACCACCGGGGTTTCATCGATCTCGCCGCCGACGGCCGGTCCGGGGCCGGAGATTCCGCCACGTCCTCCGCGCCCGCCCGGAACGGGGGTCTGCGGAACCGTCGTCGTTGTCGGCGCCGGCGCAGGTGGAGTTTGTGTCGTGCCTTGCCGGCCCTGGCCCATAACGTGTGATGCCGCAATCAACGAAAAAAGAAGGGAAGCGATACTCTTGGACATTGGGTAAATCATACCTCAGCACATAAGTGCGGCGGACGAATCGCCTCTTGTCGTCCGCCCCCGCACGCGCAATGCCGGAGGAGCTGCCGGTTACCGGCTGCGTTAGAATTGGAAATACGTCATATTTCATGACCACTTCCCCAAGCACTCGCAAACAGGATTTCCGTGAGCAGTTGGCCCGCCGCGTCATCGTCGCCGACGGGGCCATGGGCACGATGCTCTACTCGCGCGGCATCTTCATCAATCGCTGCTTCGACGAGCTAAACCTTTCGGCGCCCGACATGGTGCGGCAGATTCACCAGGAGTACGCCAAGGCCGGCGCCGAGATTCTGGAGACCAACACCTTCGGCGCCAGCCGGCAGCGCCTGGCCGCGTTCGGGTTCGCCGACAAACTGAAAGCCATCAACCAGGCCGGCGTGCGGCTGGCGCGCGAAGCTGCCAGGGACACCGCCTTCGTCGCCGGCGCGGTCGGACCGCTGAGCGTGCGCATCGAGCCGCTGGGACCGACCTCGTTCGCCGAAGCTCGCGAGACCTTTCGCGAGCAGATCGATGCCCTGCTGGAAGCCGGCGTCGACCTGCTCCTCTTCGAGACCTTTGGCAACCTGGACGAGCTGCGTGAAGCCGTGACTGCGGCGCGCGAGGCCGGCGGGCCGGACTTACCCCTCGTCGCTCAGGTGACCATCGACGACTTCGGGCATCTGCCCGGCGGCACCGACACCGAGACCTTCACCCGCGAAATCGACTCGTGGCCCGTGGATGCGCTCGGGCTGAATTGCTCGGTGGGCCCAAAGGCCACGCTGGAAACCATCGAGCGCATGCTCGAGTTCACCAGCAAGCCGCTCAGCGCCATGCCCAACGCGGGCCTGCCCATGCGGGTCGAAGGGCGCAATATGTACCTCTGCTCGCCGGAGTACATGGCACAGTACGCCCGCCGGCTGCTGTGGGCCGGCGTCAAGATCGTCGGCGGCTGCTGCGGCACGACGCCCGAGCACATCAAGCTGATCCGCAGCGAGACGCGGTCCCTGCAACCGACCCAGAAGAAGCTGTCGGTGACCGTCGAAGAGCCCCATGTCAAGGCGCACGCGCTCAAGCCCGTTCCGATGGCCGAGAAATCGAAGGTCGGGGCAAAGCTCGCCGCGGGAAAGTTCGTTACTTTCGTCGAGATTCTGCCGCCCCGGGGCGTCGACGCCACGCGCGAAATTGCCGGCGCGAAACTCTGCAAGGAAAGCGGCATCGACGCCATTAACGTGCCTGACGGTCCGCGCGCCAGCGCCCGCATGTCGGCCCAGGTGACCTGCCAGTTGATTCAGGAGGAGGCCGGGATCGAGGCTGTCAACCACTTCTGCTGCCGCGACCGCAACATCCTGGGCATCCAGAGCGAACTGCTCGGCACCCACAAGGTCGGCGTGCGTAACCTGATCTGCATCACCGGCGATCCACCGCGCATGGGGCTGTACCCCGACGCCACCGCGGTCTTCGACGTGGACGCCATCGGCCTGGTGAACATCGTTCGCAACCTGAATCACGGTCTGGATATCGGCGGCAACCCGATGGGCTCGCAGACGGCCCTGCTCATCGGGGTGGGCGCCAATCCAGGCGCGCTGAACATGGACGAAGAGATCCGGCGCTTCGAATGGAAAGTCGAAGCCGGCGCCGAGTACGTGGTGACGCAGCCCGTTTTCGATCTGGACCTAATGGAGTCCTTCCTCGAGCGCATCGAGCACGTCAAGATCCCGGTGCTGTGCGGCATCTGGCCCCTGACCAGCTACCGCAATGCCGAGTTCATGGTCAACGAGCTGCGCGTGCCGGTCCCGGAGGAGTTCATGGAGCGCATGCGGCGCGTCGACGACGCGGAAAAAGCCCGCGCGGAAGGTGTTGCCATCGCCCGCGAAATGGTGGCGCGGGTGAGCCGGATGGTGCAGGGCGTTCAGCTCAGCGCTCCGTTCGGCCGCTACCAGATGGCAGTCGACGTTGCCGAGGCCATCCAGGCCCGCTAAGATCGGATGGATACATCCGTTACGACATGGCAACCGACTTGGTGGAGATCAATCCCGATGACCCCCAGCCCGAAGCGCTGGAGCGAGCCGCCGGCGCGGTCCGACGCGGCAAAGTAGTCGCGATTCCCACCGACGCCCTGTACACCCTGGTGGCCGATCCGTTCAACCTGCGCGCGGTGACCAACGTCTTTCACGCAAAAGGACGCGAGCCGCATCGCTCCCTGCCCTTGTTGATTCGCGACAGCCTGATGGCAGAGGAGCTGGCCAGCGAGCTGAGCAACCGCTTCTTCATCCTGGCGCGGCGGTTCTGGCCCGGCCCGCTGACCATCATCGTCCCCGCCTCGGCGAAGATTCCGTTGAAAGTCACCGGCAACACGGGACGCCTGGCGCTGCGGCAGTCGCGATCGGAAGTCGCCAACCGGCTGATCGGACTTCTCGGCCAGCCGCTGATCTCGACCAGCGCCAACATTTCCGGGCACCCCACCTGCCGCAGCGGAATCGAAGTCTTCGGCATGATGGACGGCCGTGTGGACCTGGTGCTGGACGGAGGCGCGTGCACCAGCGGCGGCGCAACCACAGTCGATATCACCGAGCCCTATTGGCGGCTGATCAAATCCGGCGCGATCGAGGAGAAGGAAATCGCGGATTGTCTGAAGCCCTCATGAGCGCGGCTCCGCGATGAAATACCTGGTTGTCCTGGTGGGCGGCGGTGCCGGCTCCCTCGCCCGTTTCGTCGCCGGAAGCGCGATCGCTTCGATATTCGGCTCGCGGTTTCCCGTGGGCACGATGGTGATCAACACCACCGGCTGTTTTCTGATCGGTCTGATCATGACGACTCTGACGGAGCGCTGGCAGCCCCATCCGAACTGGCGCCTGGCCCTGGTGGTGGGCTTCCTCGGCGGCTACACCACATTCTCCAGCTTTGAATGGGAGACGTTCGCGGCCGTGCGGGGCGGGGCCCTCTGGATCGGCCTGGCAAATGTCCTCGGCAGCGTGGCGTTGGGGTACGCCGCGGTCTGGGCCGGCGCGGCGCTCGCGCGGCGGTAACGGCCTTCCCCGCCGAGGGCGGGCGGAGGTACAGTAGGGGTCACAGGAAGGAGGACCCCTATGGACCGAAGAAAGTTTCTGGCGGCGGCCGCGGCCGTGGCTGTCGCCAATGCGGATGAGACCCCGCAACTGGCAGTGAACGGAGGCACGCCGGTCAGAGCCCGGCCTCTCACGGGACCGAACTGGGGACCCCAGTATTACGACGACAAGGAGCAGACCCAACTCACCGAGGTTCTGTCCAGCCGCAATCCGTTCCGGTTCAACAACCCTCCCGACAAGTCCAAGGTTGCGCTCTTCGAAAGCGCGTTCGCCGCGCGCATGCAGACCAAATACGCGCTCGCGGTTACTTCCGGCACGGCCGCGCTGCACACCGCGATGGCCGCTCTCGAAGTCGGCCCGGGCGATGAGGTGATCCTACCTTCCTGGACATGGTACTCCTGCTACAACGCCGTGATTCAGGCGGGCGGCCTGCCGGTGTTCGCGGAAATCGATGCGTCGTTCAATATCGATCCCGCCGACATCGAACACCGCATCACCCCGCAGACCAAGGTGATCATGGCCGTGCATCTGCAAGGCAACCCGGCCGACCTGGACCCGATCCTCGAGATCGCGCGCAAGCACCGCTTGAAAGTCCTCGAAGACGCCAGCCAGAGCGTCGGCGCAAGTTATAAGGGGAAGCCGCTGGGATCCATGGGCGACATCGGAATCTACAGCCTGCAACAAAGCAAGACCATCACCGCGGGCGAAGGAGGCGCCGTCGTCACCAGCGACCCGTACCTTTATGAACGCGCGGCCCGCTTCCACGACGTGGGCGGCATCCGCAACTTCCCCGCCAAGCTGGGTTTTCTCCCGGGCCTGAACTACCGCATGAACGAGTTCACGGGCGGCGTGTTGCTCGCCCAAATTCGCAAGCTGGATACCATCATCGGCGACGTCCGGCGCAACGCCCGGCGCGTGTACGAAGGCATCCGCGACACGCCCAATGTGCGCCTGCGCAGGCTGCCCGATCCGGCCGGCGAACTGGGCACGGGCATCTTCCTCGAGTTCCCCACGAAAGAGCTGCGCGAGCGCTACGCCGCCGCCATGCGCGCCGAGGGAGTGCCGGTCTCGGGTCCGGCCGGGAGCGTGATCCTGCCCGTCGTGCCCGAGATCGAGCAAAAGGTCACCGTCACCCCAAGATGGCCGTCCTTCGCATCGGAGCGCGGCCAGGCAATTCGCTACGGCAGCGGCTGCTGTCCGCGGACCATCGACATTCTCGGCCGCTTCGCCGGAGTGATGATGAGCCCCAAGTACACCGACCGCGACACCGAAGACGCCGTCACCGCGATTCGCAAGGTCTACCCGGCGGTGGTGAAGGCGTGACGCGCGCCGCGATATTGCTTCTGTGCGCCGTGCAGGCTCTGTACGGGGCGGGAATGCGCGCGGGAGTGGCCCGCAGGGACATCACGCCGAAGATTCCCGTCTACCTCTCCGGATATGCCAGCCGCAATCACGCGTCCACTGGCGTGATTCAGCCGCTGTGGGCCAGGGCGCTGGCGATCCAGGGCACCTCCGGGGGACGTGTGGTCGTCGTGAGCACCGACCTCATCGGATTCCCGCCCGAAGTCTCGGAGCAGGTGGCGGCGCGTGCATTGCGGCAGTTCAAGCTGGAGCGGTCCCGGCTGCTGCTGAATTCGTCCCACACTCATACCGGGCCCGTGGTCTGGGCCGGACTGGTGACCATGTTCGACCTCTCGCCGGAGGAGGAGCGCAAGCTGCGCGACTACGCAGCGCAACTCGTGGACGACCTGGTGGCGGTGATCGGAGACGCGCTCGCGGACCTGTCGCCGGCCGAGATCTCGTACGGCTTCGGCCAGGCTGGATTTGCCATCAACCGGCGCGAACCCACGGACCGCGGCATTCGGATCGGCCTCAACCCGTCGGGCCCGACCGATCACGCAGTGCCGGTTCTCGCGGTCAGGGACGCCAAAGGCAGCTTGCGCGCAGTCCTCTTCGGGTATGCCTGCCACAACACGACTCTGGGCGGCGACTTCTACCAGATCACCGGCGACTACGCCGGGTTCGCCGAGGCGAAACTGGAAAACGAGCACAAAGGCGTTACGGCGATGTTCGTGCAGCTTTGCGCCGGCGATCAGAATCCGCAGCCGCGCGGCACGCTCGAACTGGCGCAGCAGCACGGCCAGGAGTTGGCGGCCGAAGTGGAGCGCGTTTTGAAAGCGGGCATGGGCCCTTTGAAAGGTCCCCTGCGGGTTTCCTACCAGGAGACATTCCTGCCGTTCGCGCGGCGGCCGCGCTCGGTCTATGAGGCCGATACCGCCAACCCGAAGGCGCCGCCGGCCACCGTGCGGCGGGCCTGGCAGATGCTGGACGCCATCGACACGGGCCGCAACGTTTGGCAAACATCTTACCCCGTGCAGGCGATCCGCTTCGGCCGCGAACTGACCCTGCTGGCGTTGGGCGGTGAGGTCGTCGTGGACTACGCGCTGCGCATCAAGCGCGAATACCCCGGGGAGCCGGTGATTGTCGCTGCCTACTCGAATTCCGTGATGTGCTACATCCCCTCGGAGCGCGTGCTGCGCGAGGGCGGCTATGAGGCGGTCGACAACCTGATCTACTACGGCAAACCTGGTCCCTTCGAGCCCGGCGTGGAAGAGCGGGTCATGGCAGCGGTGCGGCAGGCGATGAAGAGCGTCGGGCGCTGATCACTGCACCCTGGCCTCGCGCGCCACCGGCGCTTCTTTCCCCTGGTGCACCGCCAAAAGCCGGCGGTGTGTCGTCTTGGCCGCCTCGATCAGCTCGCGATATGGCCGGTCCGTCACGTCCAGCAATCCGATGTTATAGTTCTCGCCGTCGAAGCGCCCGGTCGAAGGCTCGTCGATCCATTCGAACCAGTGGGTGCCGACGATGGCTGGGTCCGCCGCCGCGTGCTCCACATAGTAGCGATAGGCCACACCGCGCTCTTCCTGGCTGCTCGTCTGTTTCAAACCTGGAGTCATGCCGCGTCCCGGGGTGCCGAAGTGGAATTCGCCGATCACGATGGGGCGATCGATGGCTTCCCGCACCTTGTCCAGCTCGCGCTGGTTCACCGTGTAGGCGTAGCTGTTGAGGCTGTACACGTCGAAAATCCTGGATGCCTTGACGATCTCGACCGGTGTCGACGACCCGAAGCGCAAGCCCAGGATGAGATGGTTGGGATCATGCCGGCGAAGCGCCGCGGTGACCGTCTCGATCAGCTTCTGATACGCCCCGATGAGGAACTCCTTGCGGCGCTCGGGCGTGTCGCCGGATGCCAGAAACGCCTTGAGCGCGGCCTGCGTAGCTGTTGCCGGTCCGGCAAGGATCGCCTCCGCGGCAACCGCCTCCCGCCCGGGCCAGGGAGGCTCGTTGCCTAGAAAATAGCCGAGCAGGTACGGATCGTCCTTACGCGCGTCGCACTGCTCTGCCGCGGCGCGATCGACCGTCTCCGCATAACCGGGCGCGTAGACATCGGCCACGCCCATCGGACCGCTTTCGATTCCCCAGCCGCGCGTGGTCACCACGTAGGGTACGCGGTGCGCGTTCCCCAGCCTCGGGTCCGACCAGTTGCCGATGGTGTTGAAGCCCCACGCGGTCATCCGGCGCAGGGTCAGATCGATCCATTTCTCATTCCAGTCCGGTCCAAATCGGCGGAGCAGGTTCCAAGCATAGAACGAGACCCCGCTCCGGCCGCCCCGCGATTGCGAAACAGCGGCGGGAGGCAGCGCGGCGAACAGCCCTTCGCGCCCCTGCTCCGCCGTGACCACGGATGTCCCGATGCTGTCGGAACCGGTCGAATAGAACAGGTGCCCGTCCGGATCCACAAACCACCAGCGGCCATCGATCTTCTCGACGCGGAAGAATCCCGTACCCTTTGCTTTGGAGCTCTGGAACCCGCCGTACTTGCACAAATCGAAATCGCCCGATCCCAGCCCCTGCTCCTCGGCGCTCCACGCGGCCTTCAATTGCTCCAGGTTCCTGGCCTTGCCGGGCCAGTCGTCGTTGATCCACTGCCCGAACTCGTCGACCAGCGGCTTGCCTTCGAGCAGTTCGTCGCCCGGGTCCTCTATGGCCAGCCGCAGGGACCGTAACTCCAGCTCTGGCGAGCCTACCGGCGCAGGCATGACGAAACCGATCTCCTTGACCGCGTCCAGCGTTCCGGGTGTGCCGCTCAAATTGATGAACATCATGGCCCGCGCCTTGTTGTGAACCGATGCCAAATCCATGCCCTGCCGCGGAGGCTGTGTAAAGAACGCCATTGGGATCGCGGACCTCACCCACGCGCCCGCGACCGGCGAGAGGCGCACGCTGCGCACGCCGTTCGCGTCGTGCACGCGAAAATCGAAGCGCTGGGGCGACGAAAGCCGCAGTTCCATCACCAGGAACGGATACGAACTCCAATCGGCGGGAAGACCGAGATCTTTAAGCGCGATGACCTGCTCGGCGCTGCCGGTAAAGACGATACGCTTCGTCTCCGGGCTCGCTGCGAAGGCGCTTGTGAATAACATCACCACCCATAGCGTTCGTGCGTTCATGGCGGGCTCCTCGTGGAATGCGTAGCGTCTCACACGGCGCGCGGGAAGCCAAGCCTGCGCGGTAAAATCAAGGCTTGCCGGATTTCCTCGTGACGGTGGTGATTCCCACCTTGGCTGCGGACTCGAGGCTTGCGGAATGCGTGCAGTCCCTCTCGCGGCAAACCTGTCGGGATTTCGAGGTGGTCATCGTAGACAATAGCGGAAAGGGCCTGGTCCGGACGAACGCCGTCGCGCCGGGAGCGCGCGTCATCGAGAACCCGCGCAATGTCGGATTCGGCGCGGCGATCAACCAGGGCATGGAGGCCTCGCGCTCCACGTACGTGGCGACGCTGAACGACGACGCAGTCGCGAATCCCTCCTGGCTGGCCTCGCTCGTGGGGGCGTTGGATGCCTGCCCCGAGGCCGGCATGTGCGCCTCCCAGGTCCGCCTCTTCGGCGAGGAGCGCCTCGATTCCGCGGGGATGCTGATCGCGCGCGACGGCTCCAGCAAACAGCGCGGGCACAACCGCCGCCCCGATGACTTTCCCGTTGCCGAGGAAGTGCTTCTGCCCAGCGGCAGCGCCGCGCTCTACCGCCGTGCGATGTTGGACGAGATCGGCGGATTCGACCCTGCGTTTTTTCTCTACTGCGAGGATACCGATCTCGGGTTGCGGGCGCGCTGGCGGGGATGGAGGTGCCTGTACGCTCCCGCCGCGGTAGTCGAGCATCACTACTCGCATTCGGCCGGGCGCGCTTCGCCGGTCAAAGCCTTTTTCGTGGAGCGCAACCGCCTGTTTCTGGCGGCCAAAAATTTTCCTGCGTCCATGCTGGCTCTTGCGCCGCTGGTTTCCGTCGCCCGCTACTTCTGGCACGCGCGCTTCCTGTTGCAGGGCCGAGGCAGCGCCGCGCGTTTTCGCGCCGAAGGCCACGCGGGCCCCAGAATGCTCTGGTACATCGTCCGGGCCCACGGCGCGCTATTGGCCAATCTGGCGAGCCTGTGGCGGCAGCGGCGCGAAATTCGCGCCCGCGCCAGGATTACCCCGGCCGTGTTCCGCCATCTGGTCCGCAGTCACGCCATCAGCGCCAGAAAGGTAGCGGAACTGTGATGCGCGCCGCCGCTCCCGGGTCGCTACTGGTGATCGTGCCGGCCTACAACGAAGAGGCCGCGATTGCGGACGTGGTCCGCGAGATTCACCGCTCCATGCCTGCCGTCGGTGTGTTGGTTATCGATGATTGCTCGATAGACGGCACGATTGCCGCCGCCCGCGCGGCCGGCGCCGAGGTACTGCCTTTGCCCCACCACCTGGGCCTCGGCGGATGCGTGCAAGCCGGCTACAAACTGGCCTACGAACTCGGCTACGACTACGTCATCCGCGTGGACGGCGACGGCCAGCACGACGCCGCCGACATCCCACGCATCCTCGACCGGCTGCAGGAATCCGGCTGCGAGATGGTGATCGGCTCGCGCTTCATCGCCAACAATGGCTCGCGCACCGGCGCCGTCCGCTCCCTCGGAATTCGCTTTTTTCGCCTGGTGCTCCGTCCGATTCTCGGCAAGTCAGTGTTCGATCCTACCAGCGGATTCGTGGGTGTGAACCGGCGCGCGCTGGAAGTGTTCACCCGCAGTTTCCCGCTCGAATACCCCGAGATCGAGGCGCTGGTCGTGCTCCAGCGCCGCCGCTTTCGCTTCGAGGAATTGCCCTGCAAGTTCCGGCCCCGCACCACCGGCCGGTCTTCCATCACGCCGCTGAAATCGATGTATTACATCTTTCACGTGCTGCTGGGAGTCTTTGTGAATGTGCTCAAGTTCGAGCGCCGCCTGCATCGCGCGCCCAAAAGCGGGCCGGCTTCGGGAGGATAGGTATGGAGCATTTATTGAACGTCACTACCTGGCTCAGCATCCTGCTGCTGCTTGCGGTACTGGCTAGCGTGCGGCGCGCGCATATCCGCGTCGAGTACTCCGTGAGCTGGCTGCTGGCCGCGGTCGCGATGCTGGTGCTTTCGCGCAATTATCAAGCGCTGGAAGCCGTGCGCCGCTGGAGCGGACTGCCGGATACCCCGCTCACGCTGTTTCTCTTCATCGGCGCCGTATTCCTGCTCATGTTCTTTCGTTTCTCGGTCATCATCTCCCATTTGCGCGACGACAATATCGCCCTCGCGCAGCGCCTGGCGATCCTGGAATATCATCTCGAAGGCTTGAAGAAGAATGAGTAAACGGCCGACCGCAACCAGAGAGTCGAAATCGGCCGCTCCGCGCGCCCGGCAGGCTGCCGCCCAGCGGCCGGACTGGCTTCCGTACCTGGCCGCCGCCGCGATCCCCGCCCTCGTTCTGCTCTGGGCGTATTCGCCGGTGATGCACACCGGTTTTCTGTTCGACGACACCAACCAGATGTTCGCTCGTCCCGAGGCAGCCGAGCCCCTGCGCGCCTGGATCGGTCCGGTGCGTCCCGTCCTGATGTTTACGTACTGGATGAACGTTCAGCTCTCGAATCAGGACACGTTCTCGTATCACGCGGTCAACCTCCTGATCCACTCGATCGCGGCGATGCTGGTATTTCTGGTGATCCGCCGGCTCATGGAATGGGCGGGCTCCGATCCCCGCCTGCGAACGTGGATGGCCGCGTTCGGTGCCGCTCTGTTTCTTTTGCACCCGCTTCAAACCGAATCGGTGGCCTACGTCGCCGGCCGCTCGGAGGCGCTCAGCGGCATGTTCGCCGCCGCCTCTATCGCCGTGTTCCTCTACCGAAAATCGGCCGCTATCTCCTGGACCGAGGTGGGCATCGTACTTGTGACGTTCGGCGCCGCGCTCCTCTCCAAGGAGCAGGCCGTGGTGGTGCCACTGGTTCTGCTCCTGACCGATTACTGGTGGAACCCGGGATTCTCGCTGCGCGGCATCTTCCGCAATTGGAAACTCTACGCCCTGATGGCTGCCGGAGGACTGGCCGGCGTGGCGCTCTTCTGGAAGATGATCCTCGGCATCGGCACCAACAGCACCGCCGGATTCGGCATGAAGGATTTCACCTGGTACCAATACCTGTTTACTCAGTTCCGGGTGCTTTTCGTTTACCTCGCCAACTTCGTATTGCCGCTCAACCTCAACCTGGATTGGGAGTTTCCCATCTCCCGCACCATCCTGGACCGCGGCGCGATCTTCGGCCTGGCGGTTCTCGTGACAATCTCGGTGGCCGCCTGGCGCTATCGCACGCGATTTCGCCTGGCGTCGTACGGCTGGTTCCTGTTCCTGGTTCTGCTCCTGCCCACCTCGAGTGTCCTGCCCATCAAGGACCCCATCGCCGACCGCCGCATGTACCTTCCCATGCTCGGCCTCATCCTGGTCGCCATCGACTTCCTCGGCCGATGGAAAGCGGACCGCAAGACCGTGGCTGCGCTGTGCGCCGGTATCCTGGTCTTCATGGCGGCGCTAACCCATGCGCGAGCCGTGCTCTGGAGCGATGCGGTCGCCCTTTGGGAAGATACCGTGAGTAAGTCGCCCGGCCGAAGCCGCCCGCATTTCCAACTGGCAATGGCCTACTACGACCAGGGAAGATTCGACCGCTCCGTGGCCGAGTTCGAGAAGGCAGCCTCGCTCGACAAGCCCGACGTCCAACTGCTGCTCGACTGGGGTCTGGCCTACGACGGCTTGCACCAGCCCGAAAAGGCCCTGGAGAAACTGCGCCAGGCCGCCGCGCTGGGCCCGACCGCCCATATCTACACACAGATCGGAAAAGTCTACGCGGACCAGCGGCGCTGGAAAGAAGCCATGGACGCCTTCGCTACCGCCGAGAAGCTCGACCCTGCCTTCCCTGCGACGTTCGCTTACAAGGGTCTGGTGCATCTGGCCAATAACGATCCCGCCGCGGCAATCCCGGAGTGCCGGCACGCACTCGAGCTGGATTCCAGGTTCCAGCCGGCGCGCGAGTGCCTCGCCACTGCTGCGAGAATGGGCGGCCGCTAAGGTGCGGATCGGTGTCAACGCCCTCTATCTCATTCCAGGTGCAGTGGGCGGTACCGAAACCTACCTTCGTGCGTTGCTGAATGCCCTCGCAGAGATCGACGCCGCGAACCATTACCTGGTTTTCACCAACCGCGAGACCGGCGCGGGGTTGGTTCCACGGCAGGCGAATTTCCAACACGTTCCGCAAGCCGTCCACGCCGTGTTCCGGCCCGCCCGCATCCTCTGGGAGCAGGCCGTCCTGCCGCTCGCCGCCGCCCGCACGCACGTAGAGGTCATGCTCAACCCCGGTTTCACCGCGCCGCTCCTCTGCGGCTGCCCGCAGGTCACCGTGTTTCATGATCTCCAGCACAAGCGCCACCCCGAATACTTCCGGTGGTTCGACCTGCCCGTCTGGAACTTTTTTCTCTATTGGAGCGCGCACCTTTCCCGGCTCGTCCTGGCCGATTCCGAAGCCACCGCCGCCGATCTCCGGCACTGGTACCGTCTGCCGGACGCCCGCCTCCGGGTGGTACCCCTCGGTGTCGCGGCGGACTTTTTCGATATCGCACAGCGGCGCAATCCAGAGCCATTCCTGCTGGCGGTGAGCACCCTTCATCCGCACAAGAACCTCGACGGTCTCCTGCGCGCCTTCGCCGGGTTCCGCGAGGAGCATCCCGGGTTTCGCCTGATCGTTTGCGGCATCCATGGCTTTTTCACTAGCGAATTGCTGGCCCTCCGCGAAAATCTCGGCCTCAATGACAGCGTGGAATTCCCCGGCTGGATCCCGAACAAAGACCTCCACCACCTCTACGCGCGCGCCTGCGCGTTCGTCTACCCCAGCCGGTTCGAGGGCTTCGGACTGCCGGTGCTGGAGGCCATGGCCGCCGGTGTCCCCACCGCGTGTTCGTCCATCGAGCCGCTGTCCGGCATCGCGGCAGATGCGGCCTTGCAGTTCGATCCCGATGATCCGGGCGCAATCGCCGCGGCCATGGAGCGCCTCGTTTCCGACGCCGGCCTGCGCACCCGCCTCGCGAACGCCGGTCCTCGGCGTGCCTCGCAATTCACCTGGCGCGCGACCGCCGAGCGCACGCTCCAGGCATTGATCCAGGCGAAAGACTGACCAATGTTCCGCGCAGTTCTGAGCGCTCTTCAAGAGCGTTTCTTCCTCTTCGTCGGCCTCCTGCGAGTGGGACCGCCGCCTCGCGTTATCCTGAGTGTTGGCCGATACCAATCCCAAGCGCATCGTGGTTGCCATCGACGGGCCCGCCGGCGCCGGCAAAAGCACCATCGCCAAACGCCTTGCCGAACGCCTCGGGTTTACCTACATCGATACCGGCGCCATGTACCGCGCCGTGGCCCTCTGGGGACTGCGGCAGGGCGTGGATATGGCAGACATGCACCGCATGGAGCAGCTTGCCATCGCCGCCCAAATCGACCTTTCTCCCGGCCGCATCTCCCTCAACGAAGAAGACGTTACCGAGGCGATCCGCACCCCCGAGGTCGCCAACGGCGCGTCGAAGGTCGCTGTCATTCCCGGCGTGCGGCGCGCCATGGTCGCCAAGCAGCGCGAGATCGGCCGGCGCGCCAGCGTGGTCATGGAAGGCCGCGACATCGGCACCGTCGTCTTTCCCGATGCCGAGGTCAAGATTTTTCTCGACGCCAGCCCGGACGAACGCGTGCGCCGCCGCTTCGCCGAAGGCCAGGCCAAGGGCGAGACGCTCAGTCAAGGCCAGCTCGCCGCGCAGATGCGCGAGCGCGACCAGCGCGACAGCACACGCTCCGACGCTCCGCTGGCCCAGGCGCCCGACGCCGTTTACCTGGACTCCACCTCGCTCGGCATCAGTGAAGTCGAGGAAGAGATTCTCAAAATCGTGCGCAAGCGCGTCACCAACGGAAGGGATTTCAGTTGAAGGATCTGCTAGTGATGAAGTTCGGCGGCACCAGCGTGGGCAGCGCCGAACGGATGCGAGTGGCGGCAGGCATTGCCGCGGAAGAGAAGAAAAAACGGCCCGTGGCTATCGTTGTCTCGGCCATGAGCAAGGTCACCGACCTGCTGCTGGATACCATGCGTCACGCCGAGGCGGGCGATCGCGCCGGCCTCGAAGCCGACCTCGCGCTGCTGCGCACCCGCCACGAAGAGGCCTGCCGCGAGCTGCTGCCGCCGGCCGATCAGGGTCCCGTCCTGGCCAAGCTGCACGACGTCATCGACGAATTCGAGCGCATCGCCAGCGGCATGGCCCTGCTCGGCGAGCGCCCGCCGCGCAGCGTCGATGAAGCCGTGGCCACCGGCGAATGGTTGAGCGTAATCCTGGTCAGCGAATACCTGCGCACTGCTGGCACTCCCTCCACCGCAGTCAACGCGCGCGACGTGGTGGTCACCGACGCCGTCTTCGGCAACGCCTCTCCCCTCATGGATCCGACCCGGGTCAAAGCCGAGGCGGTGATCCGGCCCTTGCTCGAAAAGGGCCTGCTTCCCGTAGTCACCGGCTTCAACGGCGCCACCGCCGACGGTCGCCCCACCACCCTCGGCCGCGGCGGCAGCGACTTCTCGGCCTCCATTCTCTCCGCCGCCCTCGACGCCTCCGAGCTCTGGATATGGACCGACGTCGACGGCATCATGAGCGCCGACCCGCGCCTCGTCCCTGACGCCGTGGTCCTGGAAGAGATCACCTACGCCGAAGCCGCTGAGCTGGCCTACAATGGCGCCAAAGTGCTCCACCCCCGCACGCTTGCTCCCCTGGTGGAGCGGAAAATCCCCGTCTGGAGCAAGAACAGCTTCGCTCCCGAAAAGCCCGGTACCCGCATCGTGCCCCGCATGGCCGTGGCTCAGGGCACGCGCGCCGTTGCCTCTATGCGCAATGTCGCCCTCGTCTCGCTCGAACCCGCCAGCGCCGAAATCAACGGCACGCAAGTCATGGCCCGCGCGCTCGACGCGATCGCCCGCGCCGACGTCGAAGTGCTCCTCGTATCCAGTTCCAGCTACCGCCAGAGCTTCTGTTTCCTGGTCCGCGAAGACGAGCTCGACCGCTCCGTGCAGGCGCTGGAATCAGCCCTCGCACTCGAGCTCGCCCATGGCTACATGCAGCCGGTTGAGGTGGACCGCAATGTGGGGCTCCTCGCCGCGGTCGGCGAAGGCATGCAGGGCAAACCCGGACTCGCCGGTCGCATCTTCACCGCCATCTCCCGCGTCCAGGTGAACATCATCGCCATCGCCCAGGGATCGAGCGAGCTTACCATCGCCGTGGTGGTCCGCCGCGATGGCCTCGAAAAAGCAGTCAAAGCCGTCCACGCCGAGTGCGGTCTGGGCAGCCGTCCGCCGGTACCCGTGTTTCAGTTCGGACAGCCTGAAGGACGAACGCCGGGGGTCAAGCGAAGGTGAACCGCTAGTCCCGGCCAGGCCAGAATCCGGCCTCAAATAGAATTCGCTATACTGAAATTTCCCCTTTTGTTTACAGGAGTTCTCACTACATGTTTGATCTGTTTCGCAGCCGTGACAAAGCCGTGCGCATCCTCCTCGGTGCCATGCTGCTCTTGGTCGGGCTGTCCATGCTGACCTACCTCATCCCGAGCTACAACACCGGCTCGTCCGCCTCGGACATCGTGATTGCCGAAATCGGCAAGGACACAATCACTCTCCCCGAGGTCCAGCGCCTGGTCCAGAATACCGTCCGCAGCCGGCAGTTGCCCGCGGAGATCCTGCCCAACTACGTGCCGCAGATGATCGACCAGATGGTCACCGAACGCGCTCTGTCCTACGAAGCGCAGCGTCTCGGCTTCCAGGTCAGCGACGCCGACGTCGCCGATACCATCCGCCAGATCGCGCCCGGCCTGTTCCAGAACGGCCAGTTCGTAGGCAAGGAAGCCTACGCCGCCATGCTCGCCCAGGACAATGTCTCTATCGAGCAGTTCGAAAGCGACCTCCGCCGCCAGGTTCTGGTGACCCGCCTTCGCAATATTGCCATAGAAGGCACCATCGTCACGCCCGCGGAGATCGAGGCGCAGTTCCGCAAAAAGAACGAAAAAATTCGCGTCGAATACGTCAAACTGACGGCCGATAAATTCAAAAACGAGCTCCAGCCCACCCAACAGGAAGTCCAGGACTACCTCAAGGCCAACGCGTCCATGTACCAGGTGCCGGAGAAGCGGAACCTCACCTTGCTCGTGGCCGACCAGGCCAAGCTCGAAGCCAGCCTGAACCCGACCGACGCCGAGTTGCAGAAGATTTACACCCAGAACCAGGACGCGTTCCGCACGCCCGAGCGCGTCAAGGCCCGCCACATCCTGCTCAAGACGCAAGGCAAGCCCGCCAGCGAAGAGCCGGCCATCAAGGCCAAGGCCGAATCCCTGCTGAAGCAGATCCAGGGCGGCGCCGATTTCGCCAAGCTGGCCAAGGAGAATTCCGAGGACAACGCCGGCGGTACCGGCGGTTCAGCCGCCAATGGCGGCGATCTTGGCGATTGGATCACCCACGGCCAGATGGTTCCCGAATTCGACAAGGCCATTTTCAGCCTCAAGCCCGGCCAGACCGAGCTGGTGAAGACGGTGTACGGCTACCACATCGTGCAAACCCTGGCCCACCAGGATGCCGGTATCCGCAGTTTCGCCGAAGTGAAATCCGAACTGGCCGCGCAGTGGAAGAAGCAGCGCGTGAACGACCTCATGCAGGCAGCGTCCGACAAGGCGCAGCAGGCATGGCAGAAGGACCCCTCGCACCCGGAAAAGGTTGCCGCCGATTTCAACATGCAGGTCCAGCACTTCGATGGCTATGGCCCAGGCTCCACCGTCCCGGATGTCGGCCCCAGCGCGGATTTCGATCAGGCAGTCTCCACCCTCAAGAAGGGCGAAATCTCCCAGCCCGTCAGCGTCGGCACCAAGGTCGTGATTGCCATGGTCAGCGACGTGACCCCGCCGCACCCCGCCAAGCTCGAAGACGTGCAGAACCAGATCCGCGATGCGATCGTGCAGCGCCGCTCCGAAGGCGTCCTGCGCAAGCACGCCGATGAATTGATCGAGAAGGCCAGATCCATGGGCGGCGATCTCGCCAAAGCAGCCAAGGCGATGGGCCTGGAAGTGAAGACCTCGCCCGACGTCGACCGCGCCGGCAATATCGACGGCCTCGGCTCGGCCAGCTACATATCCGAAGGTTTCGGCCGTCCCGACGGCTCTATCTTCGGACCGGTCACGACTCCCGACCGCGCTACCATCGTGTGCAAGGTCGTCTCGCACGTGGCGCCCGACATGTCTCAGCTTCCCGCTCAGCGCGCCGCGATTCGCGACGAAATCAAAAGCCAGCGCGCGCGCGACCGCAACATGCTTTTCGAAGCCGGCATCAAGGATGCGTTGATCAGGCAGGGCAAGATCAAGATCCATCAGCAGGTCATCGATCGGCTGCTGGCCAGCTACCGCGCCGGTTAGCCGAATGATTCACGCCATTCTCGAGTTTCTGGCGTCCCTCAAAGACCCGGATAAGCTGATCCATCTGCTCAGTACCATCCTCACCGGCTGGTACGGGTACGCGGCGCTGTTCGCTGTCGTCTTCTCGGAAACGGGACTGCTGGTCGGTTTCTTCCTGCCGGGCGATTCCCTGCTGTTTACCGTCGGCGTGGTTTGCGGTGCCGGCCAGTTGGACCTCCTCACCATCAACGTAGTCCTGATGCTGGCGGCGATGCTGGGCGATTCCACCGGATATCTGCTGGGCCGCCAGACGGGCCCGCGCATCTTCAGCCGTCCCGATTCGCGCCTCTTCAAACAGGAGTACGTGACCCGCACGCACGCATTCTACGAAAGGTACGGCGGCAAGACCATCATCTTCGCCCGCTTCGTCCCCATTGTCCGGACGTTTGCCGCCTTCATCGCCGGGGTCGGCAAGATGCCCTACCTGCGGTTTCTGCCCTTCAGCGTCTGTGGCGGCATCGGCTGGATTTTCTGTATGACCATGCTCGGCTACCAGTTGGGCAAGGTCCCGATTGTCCGCAGGAATTTCGATGCGGTGGTCCTGTTGATCATCTTCCTTTCGCTCATGCCGACCTTCCTGGAAGTCATTCGCCAGCGCCGCGCCCGCGCCTAGGTCTTGGCTTCGCAGCCGCGACCATAAGGGTGCGTCCGTCCAGGCGCTACAGGAATTCCCACGTGCGGAAGCGGTGCTGGTGCTCGGCCATATCCACCCGCTTGCCCCGGAACCTTACGCCTTCCATCTCCAGCCGCGTTCGCTGCTCCAGCCCGGATTCGTACTTCAACTTGATCTGCCCACCGGCGCCCACCACTCGCTGCCACGGCAGAGTGCCGCCCGAGCGCTGCAACAGCTGCGCCACGTGGCGGTGATACAACGGATATCCCGCCGCGGCCGCCACCTGGCCATAAGTCGCGACCTTGCCCTTTGGAATCGATTGGATCGCCTTGCGGAAGGCCTCGTCGCGCGTGAGGCTCTTGGGCGCTCGACGCAGCTTGCGCGCGATTTCGTGATGCTTCATCGCAGTTCCTTGTGGCGAAAGCAGGTCACCAGGTGATCGTTCACCATCCCTACGGCCTGCATGTGCGCGTAACAGATGGTCGAGCCGACGAACGTGAAGCCGCGCTTGATCAGATCTTTGCTCATCGCGTCCGAGACTTCGGTCCGCGGCGGCACGTCCTTCAGCGTCTGCCAGCGATTCTGAATCGGTTTGCCGCCGACAAAACTCCACATGTACGTGTCGAACGACCCGAACTCCCTCTGCACGGCCAGGAACGCCTTGGCGTTGGTGACCGCCGCCCGCACCTTCAGCCGGTTGCGCACGATGCCCGGGTTTTCCAGCAGCGCCGCGATCTTGCGCTCGTCGTACCGCGCCACTTTGCGCGGATCGAAACCGCCGAACGCTTTGCGGTAGTTCTCGCGCTTGTTGAGTATCGTCGACCAGCTCAGCCCGGCTTGAGCGCCCTCCAGCACGAGGAATTCGAAGAGCAGGAGGTCGTCGTGTACCGGCACTCCCCATTCGCTGTCGTGATACTGCTCGTACAACTCGCCCTGGGCCCATCCGCAACGCTCCATCAGGCTCTCCTTACGGTTCGCTTCTCTCCGCGGCGCATGGCGAACCGCTGCAACTGCCCCGTCCACGGATTCTTCAGGCGGCACTCGCCGTCCACGGTTGCCTCGATCTCGATCGCATCCGGCGATCCCGTGACCGCGAACCCGCCGCGCGCCAGCAGCTTGAACCGCGCGGTCCACTCCTTCGGGCAGGCGGCCAACGGCTCCATCACCGGATCTTCGCCCGGTCCCGGCGGATTGCTCCGCAGCAGTGCCAGGTGCAGCGCTTCCGCCGCGCGTCCCAGGCGCTGCGCGTCGAGGGCTTGCGGGCCCTCGCGCAGCGTCATCCGATTGGCCAGCACCGCGCCGCCTTTGTATGCCGTGCTGCGCTCGGGCACCCGCGCCTCGATCTGGGCCGGGATCATGTAGCGCACCGCATCGGCCCGGCGGAGCTGCGCGGCGGCGATCGCCATCTTGGAAAGTACCGAAACGTTGGTCTGCGGCCCGACGCCGTTGCGCAACGACGCGTTGAACGTGGCCATCGCCACTTGGTCGTTCGCCAGGTCGAACAAAAACATCGGCAGGCTGTTGGAGTCCGGCGTGAACCCGCCCGGTTTGATTACCGGCTTGCGGCCGCGCACGAACACGCGCGGGCCCGGGTATCCGTCGGGTTTCAGCGCATCGGGATCGTCGCTGGTGGGCAGTGGCGCGAGGTTTTCCAGGAACTCGCGCCACTTCGCCTGCAGGTCCCGATCCACATCCAGAATCTGCGCCGCGCGCAGCGCCACTGCCGTCACGCCGTGCATCGCCGAGATGTCTTCGTCGGTATCGCGCGCGCCATAGACGCTCTCGTTGCTGTTGGTGGAGTGGATGTGCCACTTGCCGTCGTCGCCGCGCTTCAAGTTGGGGTAATTGCGGTAGAACTCGGCCGCGCCCTTCAGCATCGGGTAAGCGCGCGTGCGCAGCCATTCGCGATCCAGGGTGAACTCGTAGCGGCGCCAGTAATAATAAGCGATCTTGGCAGTGGAGCCGAAGATGTGGTTCACCGCGCCGTATGGCCCATAGCCCCGGTCGGCCGTGACCCAGCGCCCGTTCTTCCATTCGCCGCTCTGGATCCAGTTCCAGCGGCTGGAGTGCGGATGCTTGGTCGATGCGAATTCCTTGAACCGCTCCGAACGCTGCTCCCAGGGCTTGCGCAGCAGGTAGAGATCCTGCATTTCCGCCGCGATATCGTCCGGCAGCTTCTCCAGTCCATTGAAATACGAGGTCTCGGCGATGTAGATCCCGTGGCTGCCCCACTGCTGGCGCGCCGCCGTGGCGCTGGCTTCGTACATGCCGCTATACATATCGAACAACGGGTCGAGCAGTTCCATCCGGTTCGACGCGAAGATCGCCTCGTAATAGCAGCTCGTGTTGGCGTACCAGTGCTGCGCGCCCCAGGTGCGCAGATCCCCGCCGGTGTTCCAGAGCATGCCGTTGAACTTGGGCGGGAACTTGCCGCGCGAGGTGGCGGCCATCAGGTACAGGAAATAGTGGTAATTCCGCGACACGTTGCGCGCCACGCCGTCATCGCTCTTTAGCGAGATCCAGCCGCGCTCCCAGAAAGCGTGCCACCACGCGGCCGTCTCGTCGCGGAGCTTCCAATAGCCCTTCGTGGCCGCGGCTTCGAGCTGTCGCAGGGCCGCTGCCGCCACGTCCTCTTTCGGATCGAAGGTCGCCGCGCTCGCGATTAGCAGCAGTCCGGGCGGCGCCTCCAGCCGGATCTCGGTCTCGTTCGGAATTCGCGGTTTGCCCTCGCCGATGGCCACGGCCGATTTGCAGCAGTAATCGCCTTCGCGAAATTCCTGGGTGAGCACGATACAGTCGCCGCGGATCTCCAGCCGGGAGGCCGCCGTATGGCTGCGCGTCTGCACCGTGACCACGTGGTCGCGCACCATGTTTTCAAGTTGGCCGCCGTAGTACTTGTTTTCGACGCGCAGCATGCGCAGGTTGACCGATGCAGGCGTCTGCGTGTGAATAGCGATCACGTCCTGCTCCGGCCACGCGACCGCCTCGACGCTGTTCGCCTTCAGCAGTCCGTCATAGACCGAAAGGGACTGTACAAAAGCCGAATCGGGAAAAATATCGCGCCCGAATTCGATTTCGACGAATCCGCAGCCGCCGCAATAATCGTTGTGGCGCTCGAAGAAGCTGTTCGTGTAGCTGTTGTTGGCGTAGACGTCGACACGGTTGATCTGCATGCGCACGGATTGCGGAGTGGTCCAGACCAGGGTTCCCATCCGTCCGTTGCCGATCGGCATGCCTTCCTCGCTGCGCGGCGCCGGCTTGTCGTAGATCAGGTCGGCGTCGGAGATGAGGAATCGCAGGGCGTCGTTGCCGGATTGCGCGGAGGCAGCGGCGGCGGCCACGGGAGCCGCCAGGAAGGTCCGGCGCGTCACTTACACTTCTCCGCGTGCAGGATGTCCTTCTCCATGGATAGGTCCCAGCAGCCCGGTTCTTTCAGTTCTTCAAGGGTGAGGCCATTCCACACGAGCGATCCGGGCGCCCACTGCGGCGGCACGGTCACGCGCATCGCGGTCAGGGTGCGGCTGATGATCTGGATGGTCTTCTCCGCGGGCTGATATTCGGCCTGAACACGCGCGGTCACTCCGGCATCGCGCCGCGGTAAGGTGAAGCGCGTTTCGATACGAAACCGTTCTTTGCCGCGCTGCACCATGGCCACGGTGTGCCCCTCGTCGGTGACCTTGTCCAGGATTTCCTGGTATTGCCTGGCATCGGCGATTGGCTTGCCGTCGAGCGCAACAATCCGGTCGCCCGTTTTGAGCAGGCCGTTGTACTTCTCGGGCAGGAAAGACACGAGGATGCCGGGGCCGGGATCGTCCAGTTTCCATCCGAAGCCGCCCAGGTCGAGCGCCGCGCCGTTACCGCCGGGAATGCGCGTCGAGGGCAGAACGTCGTTGCGCTCGGCGGCATCGAACTTGGTCATCTGGATCCAGTAGCAGTGCGCGAACTGCGGAGACAGCGTTTCGCAATCGATGGACGCCGGGAATTCGTCGCGCTTGTGTTCCGCCAGCCACTGGAAAACGGTCGCGGTGTTGGCGTTCGATGCCGGCCGCCAGTCGAGATTGATCCTGGCGGCGATGAGCTTGTCGGCGATCGGCTTGCCGTCGTCTCCGCTGATCCAGAGCACCGGAACATTCGTGAAGTTGGCCGCGAAGATGCGATTGGTATCGATGGCGGGTTTGGCCGACCCGCCCAGCGCCACCGCGGCAGCCCACAAATCCGGCAGGCGCGCGACGGTGTAGAACACCAGCGCCGCGGCATCGCCGCGCCCGGCGAGATAGACCCGCCCGGGGTCCACGGAGCCGCCCTTGATCGCCGCATCGACCTTTGCGGCAAGCGCCAGCACCCGCTGGTCGACGTTGGCATTTGGCTCGGACTCGGCCGCGATCACCTGCCAGCCCAATTCCCGCGTCCAGCTCTGCCACTGGACGGCGTCGGCCGCGTCGATCAGCGCGATGGCGGGCGCCTTCTGCTGCGCAGCCGCGGCGCCCACAAACAGGCTAATGACGCAGACGCCCGCGAATCCGTTTGACCAGCTTTTCGATGTCATCCGTCTTCTTAATAGTGCCCATGGAGACGACATAGCGGTCGTTCTTCTCCAGGTCGAGTTTCAATTGTTGCGCCAGGTCGATCAGGTCCGCCGCGTCCTTGAGGTTCTGCTGGTACTCGGCTTTCAGGATCTCGTCGCGCTGCGACTTGCCGTTAGGTAAGGTGACGTCTTCTTCGTCGGACCCTCCCCTGCGGCCCGCCCCGCCTCGCTGAGGCACCGCCGGAGCGGCCAGGCACACCACGATGAACAGGACCGCGCATCGTCGAAACACGTATTTCATGGCTGAACCTGCTGCTATGATGATAGCGAAAATGTCCCGCAAGAGCCGCGTTTTGCCTGTGTTCGCGACTCTGTTGGCGGCTGCCGCGAGCGACACTCCGCAGGCGGGCAAGCTGCTGTTCTCCGACGATTTCACCCATGGACTCGCGAACTGGCGGGTCGAACTCGAAAAGCCCGGCGTGGTGGAAGCAAAGGGCGGCATATTATCAATGGACGTGCCGGCCGGCTGCACGGTTTGGCTCCGGCGCGAACTGCGTGGTCCGGTAATCATCGAATACGAAGCCACCATGATGAGCGGCGGCGGCCCCAACGACCGCGTTAGCGACTTGAACTGCTTCTGGATGGCGAGCGATGCGCGTGTTCGGCGGTCGGGAGCGTTCGCCGATTACAACACGCTGCGCGGCTACTACGTGGGACAGGGCGGGAACGGCAATACGACCACACGGTTCCGGCGCTACATCGGCGATCCCGTGCTCCGCCCGCTGCTGCCCGAGCACGATTTGAAAGCGCCCCTGCTGCACGCGAATACCCCCGTCAAGATCCGCCTGGTGGCCGATGGCAGCCGCATTCAGTATTCCTGCGACGGAAAAATCGTCTTCGATTTCCACGACCCGGCAGCGTATAAGCGCGGATGGTTCGCATTCCGGACGACCTTCAGCCGCCTGGAAATCCGCAAGTTTCGCGTGTATCGTTGCTTGTAGAACAGTTGGACTATCGCGATCCCCTGCGCCCGCACATCGCGGCGCCAGCTCGATCGCGCTGTCTTAATTCCCGCGCCGTCCCCCGCGCCCGTTCTGCTGGTTCTGTGTGCCGCCGCGCCCCGTAGTCCCCTGCTGCTGGGCTCGCTCCGCCTGCTGCCGGTCGCGATTGATCTCCGAAATATCGATGCTCTGATCGTAGTCTCCGAGCAGGTGTTTGGCAAAATAATCCGCGCGCAGCCAGGTGACGTATTCGCCGTCGTTGGTGTAGCCGTGGCGCTGGCCCGGCAGCACCATCATGTCGAACCGCTTGTTGGCCTTGATTAATGCGTCGGCCAGCCGGTACGTATTGCTCGGATGCACGTTGTTGTCGATATCGCCGGTAATGAGCATCAGGTGCCCTTTGAGATTCTTGGCGATCTCGCTGTTCTTGTCGATGGAATACTCGAACGTGACCTTGCCGTCCTTGTCCGTCACTTCCTTCACGCCGTGGTGCTTCTCGCTCCAGGTGTTGTTGTAGATGTTGTTCTCGTGATTGCCGCTCTCGCTCCAGCCGACCTTGAAGAAGTCGGGATAGATCAGCAGCGCCGCGGCGGTCATAAATCCGCCGCCGGAGTGGCCCCAGATGCCCACGCGGTCGATGTCAATCCACGGATAGCGCTCGGCGAGTTGTTCGATAGCCGCCTTCTTATCGGCCAGTCCGTAGTCGCGCAGGTTGCCGTAGCCGTAGGTGTGATACCACTTGGAGCGGTGCGGATTGCCGCCGCGATTGCCGATTTCGATCATGATGAACCCGAAATTCGCCATGAACATCTGGTTGTTGGCTTGGCCGGTCTGGCTCTTCACCGTGAACGTCTTGTTCACGCTCTCGGTCTGCGGACCGGGATAGACGTAAGCGATGATCGGATATTTCTTTGCCGGGTCGAAATCGAACGGCTTGTACATCACGCCGTACAGGTCGGTGATGCCGTCGTCGGCTTTCACCTTGAAGGGCTCGGGGAATTTGAAGCCGGCGGCCATCAGCGGGCCCATGTCGACGCTCTCCAGCGGCATGGTCATCGCGCCCGCGTTATCGTAAAGCACGGACTTCGGCGCGGTATTCACACGCGAGAACGTGTCCACGAAGTAATGCCCCGAGTCGCTCATGTTGACCGCGTGCGAGGTGTCTCCCGCATCCAGCACCTTCATGCCGCTGCCGTCGAGCTTCGCGCTGTAGAAGTGAATGTAGTAGGGGTCCTCGCCGTCTTCTCGTCCGTCGGCGGTGAGAAATACCTCGCGCGACTTTTCGTCGACATAAGAAATATCCTCGGCCACGAACTCCCCCGCCGTGATGCGGTTTTTGAACGTGCCGTCGGCGCCGTAGAGATAGTAGTGGCCCCAGCCGTCGCGCTCGCTCCAGAAGACCAGCTCGCTGCCGTTGTTAATCACCTTGAGCGGCTTGGTCTCGATGTAGACGTTCATGCGCTCCTGGATCAACGGCTTCACTTCGCCGCTGGTGGTGTCCGCCACGCAGATATCGAGACGTTTTAAGTCGCGGCTGAGGCGTTGGAAATAGATCTTGTCGCTGCCCGGCCCCGCCCACAGCGACTCCGTCTTCTCATGCTCGCGCTGGCGCGCCGGCGGGCGATCCATCTCCACCTGCATGGTCTGGTCTTTGAACGCGTCGGCCTTGGCCAGCAGGCGCGATCTGGCCGCGACGTCGAAGATCTCCAGTTGCGACTGCGGAGTGTTCGCTTCGCCGGGCATGGCATAAGCATAAGTCTCCAGCGTCGGGCGCGGATTGGCCAGCGCATTGATCACCCACAGCTTGGGAATCTTGCGCGAGTCTCGCCGAATCAGCGCGAATTTCTTCGAATCGCGCGACCAGGCGACATTGCCCACCGCCTGGCGCTGCCGCGTAGCGTCCTGCTGCTGGCCTTCCTGGTTCTGCTCCTGCTGCTGTTGTTGCTGCTGTTCCTGCTCCCCACCGAGCCCGCCGCGGCCGCCGTATCCGAAGTCTTCCACGCCGTCGGTGGTGAGCTGCGTCTCCTGAATCGACGTGTCGTTCGCGTTCTTCAGGGCCTTGGCGTAGTTCTCCGGGTCCATCATGTACAGGTTGTGATTGCGCACGAACAGGATGGTCTTGTCGTCCGGCGAGATCGACGCCCACGTGGGCTTGCGTTTCGGCGGATCGTCGAGCAGCGTCAGCTTGTTGGCCGCCAGCTCGTACTCGAATACAAGCTGCTTCTGATTGCGTCCGGGCGGCGCGCCGTAGTTGCCGCCCCCGCGTCCGCCGAACTGCTGCTGCGGCGTGTCGGCGTCCTGCGATTCGGCGTCGTCCTCCTGCTGCCCACTGGCGTCGGTGACGGCCGCGGCGGGCGGCTTCTTCTCGCCCGGAATCAGGGCGTCGCGCGGCACGTTCACCTCGAACTGGATCGAGCTCTCGGCTTTGACGAAGCGGATGGTGGTGATGGGCAGGTGCTGCGAGTCGTAAGGCAGCCCGGTCGCGGTGGTCAGCGCGGCGGCCAGCTTGGCGGGGTCGAAAACCATGGTCTTGGTCTTCTTCGCCGGATCGACGATATAAAACTTGCGCCCGCTGGAATTTTCGAAGGCGTACCAGAAGCGGTCGCCGGTGTCCATCCAGTGCGGGTTCACAGCGGAATCGAAGATGAGCTTGCTGACCTTCGCGCCGGTCCAGCGGCCGGCGAGCTCGTAGTTGGCCTTGGCGGGCTTCACCGGCGCAGCGGCGGGAACGCCGTCCGCCGGACCGCCCGACATGGAACTGGAGATCAGGACCAATACGCCGGCGGCGACCAGCGCGTAGTTAAGGTGAGATTTCTTCATGCCTACCGCTCCTGAGACTGAGACTCGATTTCCGACCAATATACCCCATTCGTGGGGCGGACGTTCGTTTCCTCATCCGCCCGGCGCGCGCAAAGCGCGCCAAGTTACCATAGACCCCACAGGAGACCTCTTTTGAAGTTACCCGCCCTAATCGTTCTGGCCGCCGCAGTCCTGCCGGCCCAGCAACCCGCAATCCCCAAGATCAAGTACACAGACACCAGGCTCGACAACGGCCTCCGCGTGCTGATCTCCGAAGATCACTTCGCCCCGGTCTATGCTATCTGCGTGTCTTACAAGGTCGGCTCCAAAGACGAGCGCAAAGGCCGCACCGGCTTCGCGCATCTCTTCGAGCACATGATGTTCAAAGGCTCGGAGAACGTCGGGCCGGGCGAGCTCGATTTCCTGATCTACACCAACGGCGGCAATTCCAACGGCACCACCAACACCGACCGGACCTCCTATTACGAGGTGCTGCCCAGGAACCAGCTCGATCTCGGCCTGTTCCTGGAGGCCGACCGCATGCGCGGCCTGATCCTCACCACGGAGAACCTGGAGAACCAGCGGCAGGCCGTCAAAGAGGAGCGCCGCCTGCGCGGCGACAACCAGGCCTACGGCAACACTTCCGAAAAGCTGGAAGAGCTGGTCTACGATAACTTCGCCTATCACCATTCCGTGATCGGCTCCATGGGAGACCTGGACGCGGCCACGCTGGACGACGTCAAGCAGTTCTTCAAAACCTACTACGCTCCCAACAACGCGGTGCTGGCCCTCGTGGGCGATCTCAACACCGCCGACACGCTGGCCAGGGTGAAGAAGTATTTCGGCAACATCCCGCGCCAGGCGCCTCCAACCCCGGCCGATCTCACCGAGCCCCCCAAGAACGGCGAGCGCCGCGCCACCATCGGCGATCCGCTGGCACGCCTCACGCGCATCGATATCGCCTACCGCGTTCCGCCGTCGGGCACGCCCGACGCCCGCGCGCTGCAGGTCGCGGCCTCGATTCTCGGCGGCGGCGGCGGAGGCTTTGGAGGGCGCGGCGGAGGCCGGGCCAACAGCTCGCGCCTCTACTTGAAGCTGGTTCAGGAGAAAGAGCTCGTCACGCAAGTCTCGGCCTCCACCGACCGCCGCGTCGGCCCCGGCATGTTCCACATCTCGGCCACGCTGCGCCCCGGCAAGACCCCGGAGGAGGTCGAGGGGCTGATCGGCGAAGAGATCGCGCGGCTGCATTCGGAGCCGGTTACCGGCAAGGAACTGGCGCGCGTGCGGCTGAACCTCCGCCGCGCTGCCGAACAGCGCATCACTGCACTGGCCCGCGCGCAGGCCCTGGCCGACGCGGCGGCGGTGTTCAATGATCCCGAGCGCGTGAACAGCGACCCCGAAGGGCAGATGGCCGTAACCGCTGCGGATATTCAGCGTGCCGCCAAGGCCGATCTGCTGACAGCCAATCGTGTGGTGCTCATCACGCAGCCGGCCATCGGCCCCAAGGGCGGCGGAAGGGGAGGACGATAACATGAGACGCGCACTCGCAATGGGTCTGCTCTTCGCCTGCATGGGCTTCGCGCAGGAAGCCGGGCCCGCCGCCACGTTCCGCGGGATGGTGCGGCTCAATCGGGCTCCGGTCTCGAACGAAGTGCTCAAGGTCAAGCTGCCGAGGCCCGAGGAGCGCCGGCTTTCCAACGGCCTCCGCCTGCTAATACTGGAGAGCCATCGCGCGCCCACGGTGTCGCTGACGATTTCGATTCCTTCCTCGCCCCTGCGCGATCCTGAAGGATTGCCCGGTGTCGCCGAAGCTACCGCGGCGATGATGATGATGGGCACCGCCTCGCGGACCCAGCGCCAGATTACCGATGCCCTGGCCGATATCGGCGCCACGGTCAGCTTCGGCGGTGGCGGCGCCGGCGGCGGTCGTGGAGGACGCGGCGGAGGCGGTGGGGGCGGAGAGGGCACCATCACGGTCACCGCGCTCACCGAACACTTCGATGAAGCCCTCGCCATCATGAGCGACGTGCTGCTGCACCCGACCTTCCCTGCCGATGAGTTCGAGCGTTGGAAGGCGCGCCAGCGCAGCACGCTGGAGCAGATGCGCACCCAGCCGGCCACGCTTTCGAACGAAACCCTGATGGGGGTGCTTTATCCGGGAGATGCCCGCCGTTCGCGCCTGACCGGGGAATCCCTGGGCAAGATCGCGCGCGAGAATCTCATCGAACACTACAAGCGCTACTACGTTCCTTCGGGCGAATGGGCCGCCGTCTCGGGTGAGATCACCCCGCGCGATGCCGTGGTCAGGCTGGAGAAGGCGCTCGCCGGCTGGAAGGGCGGTCCCATCCAGAAGCTGAAGCTGCCCATGAATCCGCCCATCGCGGAGAAAAAGGTCTACCTGGTTTCCCGGCCGGGCTCGGTGCAGACCGATCTCACGCTGGCCAACCGCGCCATCGAGCGCACCAACCCGGATTACATCGCGTGCCTGGTCATGAACCAGGTGCTTGGCTCGGGCCCGGCGGCGCGCCTGTTCCGCATCATCCGCGAGGAAAAGGGCTACACCTACGGCGTCAGCTCCAGCTTCACCGCGTCTCAAACGCTCGCGCATTTCAGCTCGTCGATGAGCGTGCGCACCGAAGTCACCGAGCCCGCGCTGCGCGACCTGCTGGCCGAATTCAGGGAGATCCGCGACACGCCGGTGCCCAGGCTGGAACTCGATGGCGCTAAGCGGACGCTGGTAGCGAGCTTCGCGCTCAGCCTGGAGAATCCCGTGCAGGTCCTCGCGCGCTGGATGCAGCAGCGCGAGTTCGGCCTGCCCGAGGACTACTGGGACACCTACACGGACAAGATCATGGCCATCACGGCCGAGGATGTGGCGCGCGTGGCGAAGAAGTACGTGCCGTACGACAACGTGCAGATCGTCGCCGTGGGCGACGGTGCCAAAATTCGCGAGCTGCTGGCGAAATTCGGCCCGGTCGAGGAGAAGACCATCGATTGAAGATCGCCTGCATCGGCGGGGCCCACATCGATCGGCACGGCGTGTTGAAGGGGCCGCCGGTGGCCGCCACCTCCAACCCCGGCAACGTGACCGCCACTTTCGGCGGCGTGGCCCGCAACGTCGCGGAGAATCTCGCGCGGCTTGGATGCCGGGTCTCGATGATCTCGCGCGTGGGCGATGACGACGCCGGCCGTGCCGTAGTGGCGCATCTCGCATCGCTTGGGATCGACACGTCGATGATCTCGGCGGCGCCGCAGCCGACCGCCTCCTACACCGCGATCCTCGATCCCGAGGGCGAGCTCGTGATCGGCCTCGCCGACATGGATCTCTACGACGAGATCGCTCCCCCGCTCCTGGACGCTGCCCGCTTGCGCGCGCACGACCTCTGTTTCGCCGACACCAACCTGCCGGCCGGCACCCTGTCGTGGCTGGCGGGGCAGGCGGCGATGGCGGTGGATGCCGTCTCCATTCCCAAGTCGCGCAAGCTGAGGGGGCTGCTGTCCAAAATCCGGATTCTCTTCGCCACGCAGGTACAGGCCGCGGAGATCGCCCAATGCCTGCCGTTCGCGAACGCCCTGGAGGCTTCCCGCGCGCTGCACGGCCTGGGCGCCTGCTCCGGCGTCGTCACCGCCGGAGCTGCGGGAATCGCGGTGTGGACGGGCGGCGATGCGCGCGCCATGGATATCCTGCCCGCCTGCCCCAAGGACGTCACCGGCGCGGGCGACGCGTTGATCGCCGGCACACTTTTCGGCGTGGCCTCGGGCCTCGAGCTCGCCGATGCCGCGCGTCTCGGCTTGGCCGCCGCCGCCATCACGGTGGAATCGCCCGCCAGCGTGGCGGAGAATCTGAGCGTGGAGCTGCTGCATGCAAGACTGGCTGCAAATCGCGCCTGAGGTGCGCGACGCCCGCGCCGTGGTGGCGCTGGAGAGCACCATCATCGCCCACGGCATGCCCTGGCCGGACAACCTCGCCACAGCGCGCTTGCTGGAGCAGCAGGTGCGCGAGGGCGGCGCGGTCCCAGCCACCATCGCGGTGCTGGATGGCGCCGTGCGCGTGGGTCTGAGCGCCGCGCAGCTCGAAGCGCTGGCCCAATCCCGGGACGTGCTCAAGCTCAGCCGCGCCGACCTGCCTTACGCCGTCGCATCGCGAAGAGCCGGCGCGACCACCGTGGCCGCCAGCATGATCTGCGCGCACCTGGCGGGAATTCGCGTGTTCGCCACCGGTGGCATCGGCGGCGTGCACCGCGGCGCCGAATCGAGCTTCGACATCTCCGCCGACCTCGAAGAGCTCGCGCGCACTCCGGTCGCGGTGGTCTCCGCCGGCGCCAAGGCGTTGCTCGACCTGCCCAAGACCCTCGAGTACCTGGAGACGCGCGGCGTCCCCGTCATCGGCTACCGCACCGACGAGTTCCCGGCGTTCTGGAGCCGAAAGAGCGGGCTCAAGGCCCCGCTGCGCATGGAGAGCGCCGATGAGATCGCGCGTTTTCTGGCCACGAAATGGGCCATGGGCCTCTGCGGCGGCGCGGTGATCTGCAATCCCGTGCCGGAAGCTGACGAGATCCCGGCGGCCGAGATGCGCGAATTCATCGACACTGCCGTGGCCGAGGCAAAGGCGCGCGGCATCGCCGGCAAAGCGGTGACGCCGTTCATCCTGGGCCGCATTGTGGAACTCACCGGCGGGCGCAGCCTTCGCACCAACATCGCGCTGGCCGCGTCGAATGCGCGCCTGGCCGCCGGGATGGCCACGCGGTTGTAGCCGGGCAGGCGGGCGAACCGCCCAAAACGATGGTCCGCCCCGCTGCCGCCGCTATTTTGAATGCTTCAGCTTATCGCGCTGCTCTTTGAGCACCGCCTTGCGGCTGAGCTTGATCTTGTTGCCTTCCAGCGCCAGCACCTTCACCAGAATCTGGTCGCCCTCCTTGAGCTCGTCGCGCACGTCCTTGATGCGGTTCTCGGCGATCTCGCTGATGTGCAGCAGGCCGTCCGTGCCGGGGAAGATCTCGACGAACGCGCCGAAATCCACCAGCCGGACTACCTTACCAAGGTAGGTCTTGCCCACTTCGGCGCTGGCGGTGAGGTCGCTGATGATCTGGATGGCTTTGTTGGCGCTGGCTTCGTCGGCCGAGGCCACGTGCACTGTGCCATCGTCCTCGACATCGATCTTGACGCCGGTCTGCTCGATGATGCCGCGGATGACCTTGCCTCCCGGTCCGATGACGTCGCGAATCTTATCGGTCGGAATGTGCAGAGTGTAGATGCGCGGCGCGTACTGGCTGATGGCCTTGTTGGCTTGCGGCATGGCCTCGTACATCTTGTCGAGGATGAAGAGGCGGCCGCGACGCGCCTGCTCCAGCGCTTCCTTCATGATGGCGATGGTAATATTGGGAACCTTGATGTCCATCTGAAGGCCGGTGATGCCGTCGCGCGTGCCGGCGACCTTGAAGTCCATGTCGCCATAGTGATCTTCGGCGCCCGCGATATCGGTGAGGATGGCGTACTTGCCATCTTCCATCACCAGGCCCATGGCGATGCCGCCGACATGAGCCGCCATCGGGCAGCCGGCATCCATGAGGGCCAGCGATGCGCCGCAGACCGTGGCCTGGGAGCTCGATCCGTTGGATTCGAGAATGTCGCTCACCACGCGCATGGTGTACGGGAACTTGTCTTCGCCCGGGATCAGCGCGGTCAGCGAGCGCTCGGCGAGCGCCCCGTGGCCGATCTCGCGCCGGCCCGGACCGCGCATGAAGCCCACCTCGCCCACGCTGAACGGCGGGAAATTGTAGTGCAGCATGAAGCGCTTGGTGGCCTCGCCGGGCTCCAGCAGCTCGATGCGCTGCTCGTCTTCCTTGGTGCCGAGCGTGACCGTGACCAGCGCCTGGGTCTCGCCGCGCGTGAACAGGGCGCTGCCGTGAGTGCGCGGCAGCACGCCGGTCTCGATCGTGATCGGGCGGATCTCGTCGAACGCGCGGCCGTCCGGACGGCGATGGTTGCTCAGCATCTCGTCGCGGAAAATACGCTCCTTGAGCGAGTCATAGCACTTCCCCGCCTCGTCCTGCTGCTCTTCGGATTGGGCCTTGACGGCGCGCTCCTTGATCTGCGCCACCAGCGCGTAGCTGGTGAGCTTGTCGTACTTCTGGGTGTTGAGCGCGTCGGTGAGGTCGGTGCGGACCTCTTTCTCGATTGCCGCGTAGATCTCCTGGTTGAGCGCCGGCGGCACGAACTCACGCTTCTTCTTCCCGGCGACCTTCATCAGCTCGCGGATACCGGCGGCGATCTTCTTGCAGCATTCGTGCCCGAACTCGATCGCGCCCAGCACCTCGGCTTCGGAGACCTGCTGCGCGCCGGCCTCCACCATCACGATGCCCTCTTCGGTGCCCGCCACCACGATGTTCAGCTTCGACTCGCGGCCCCCGGTATAAGTCGGGTTGGCGATGTACTGCCCGTCCTTCATGCCGACGCGAACGCCGCCCAGAACGTAGGGGAACGGAATGTCGCTGATGGCCAGTGCGGCCGCGGCGCCGGCGATGGCCAGCGCGTTGGGGTCGTTTTCGGGATCGGCCGAAAGGACCATGGCGATAATCTGGGTCTCGTTCAGAAACCCTTCGGGAAACAGCGGCCGGACCGGACGATCGATCAGGCGGCTGGTGAGAACTTCTTTTTCCGAGGGACGTCCCTCGCGCTTGATGAAGCCGCCCGGGATTTTCCCGGCGGCATAAGTGTATTCACGGTAATCGACCGTGAGCGGGAAAAAGCCCGCGCTGGGCTTGGGCTGGTCGGCCATGCAGGCGCTAACCAGAACGACGGCGTCGCCGGAACGAACGACGACCGCGCCGTTCGCCTGCTTGGCCACTTTCCCGGTTTCCAGGGTAAGCTTGCAGCTTCCCAGGTCTACTTCAACAGTGTGTTGCATTTGGTCTTTCTAAACCTCCAACGCCCGGCGGGAACAACGGTTCCCCTCGAGCCTCAAGATCGGCGTCCGTTCAGGAACGCCGTCGAGATCGGAGTTGACAGGGGGTGACGGCCGAAACGCCATAGGCAACGCGCCTAAAGCCAATCGAGCCGGTCGGGTGTGAATCGGAAGGTCCCGCCATACGTCTGGAACGGGCCATCTCCGGAATGGATTAACGGCGAATACCCAGCTTTTGCAGAACCGCCTTGTAGCGCTCTGGGTCCGAATCGCGCAGGTACGTCAGAAGCCGGCGACGCTTGGCAACCAGGGTCAGCAGGCCCTTGCGGGAGCCGTGGTCCTTCTTGTGCGTCTTGAAATGCTCCGTAAGCATCGTTATGCGCGAGCTCAACAGGGCAATCTGTACTTCTGGCGACCCGGTATCGGTTTTGTGGAGCTGATTCGTGGAGAGAATCTGCCGCTTGGTCTCAATCGCCAGTGCCATTCTAGAGGTAATGCTCCTTGTCTTCTCTTATTCTCGTTTTAGTACGTCAAATAGAATACCACAGGCAGGAAAAGCCGTGGGG
>Ga0335079_10000789_pt1 | contig 36001 bp, 31 predicted proteins | sample Lox_Sample_33_FD_206719 | JGI IMG/M metagenome (GOLD analysis project Ga0335079, IMG submission 206719) | Soil microbial communities from Loxahatchee National Wildlife Refuge, Florida, United States - Lox_Sample_3.3 | ecosystem: Environmental > Terrestrial > Soil > Wetlands | place: USA...
GAATTTGGCAGGCGCCCCGACGACACTGGCACCGACGACGACGTAGCGGAAGGAATAGCCATCCTTCGCTCCTGCAGATAGCTGGGCATCGAGGAGCCCCGCATTCTCCGCGGTGGCGGCTCCCGTAGACGGATTGCCCAGAGCGCTTAGCGACTCCGGGAGCCGCGTGTAGCGGCGGCGGTAAGCTTCCACCGCCTCGCCAATTTGTTTCAGGTCATCGATGGCCGACTGTTCGTTTTTATCCGTTTCTTCAGCGTCCCATTCCACTTCCAAGGAAGGAAGGTCGAGCAGCACGACGCCGAGCGAAAGAATTTTCCATTGGCCGTTTTCCCGGACCAGGCCGATGTTTACGGCGATGGGGTTTCCGCCGGAGGTGGTGTCCAGCGCATCGCGCAGTTCAATGGGCAAAAAGGTGACGTTGTCGCGGGTGTCGGCGCCGCCGATCTGAATTTCCGCGGTTCCCGCAGGCGTTTCACAGCGAATGGTTGGGCGGCCGGAAGGATTGGTGATCACGGAGGGCTTGCCCGCTTCGTTCAGCAGCACGAAACGCTTCATGAAGGCGACGCGCGCTGCAGGAGTCAGGCGGTTGAAGGATTCTTTGTTGCGCTCGGTGAGGAAATGCGTGAACTCGTTCTGGCTTTGCGCGCAGGCCGCGCTCAGAACGTCACGCAGTGTGGCGATAGGGCCGCTTTGTGCGGCAGCGGTCGGCGGGGAGTCCTGAGCCGATGTATTTGCCGCGAAAAATGACGTTGTCACCGCGAACAGCAGTATCGAGAACAGCCGAGAGTAAGAGGTCGCGATCGAACGTTTCACGTCAATCCTTTGCTGCACCCAGAATCTCCGCGAGGTTCTGGGTGAAGGCCGAGCGCGGCAGAACTTCGTTGCAGCCGGCGGCTTGCGCCCGCTGCGCCAGATCGCGCTGCACATGGGATAAAAATGCCACGATACGCAGATCTCTATGCGAGGAGCGCAATTTTTCGACGGCTGCCAACGGTTGGTTGCGCGCATTGAGGTCCACGATGACCAGCTTGGGTGCGGGCTCCAGTAGACTTTGCAGCGCTTCCGGGCTGGAGGCTACTTTCACCTCCACGCCAACGTGCTTGGCGGTTTCCGCCAGCTTCATTTGGAAAAACAGGTCGTCCATGAACGCCACTACGCGGCCCATGTGCGCTCCTTTTGCCTGACTTGAGTTCGCTCTTGGAAAAGACGCGGATTCCGGCGGAAACGCTGCTTGACGTTCCTTTGGATGTCCAAAAATCAGAAGGGACTTAGTACCTCTGCCGATGTTCGGCCATGTTCCCAATTTCTGTTCACTGCTGGTGTTTCAGTGCCCGCCGCTCGGCTCGTGTGCGCCGACAGTCTCATCGGGCACATCGCCGGGACGGCCTTTGACGCGGTCGTAGACGCTGATCTGGCTCACACTGCCCAGCGCCTCGTTGTAAAAAGTCGGCACGCCGAGCGCTGTGCGCAACTCCTCATTGAACTTGCGGAGATTCTGCAGGTGCGAAGCAAGCGCCGGCAGCTTCAGGCCGTCGTCGGTCAGGAGAAATTTCTGATAGCCGGCATCCCACAGGCGGGTGAAACGGCCTTTGAGCATGATGGTAGGGATTACAGTCATCTGGTAAAGGTTGTCGGTGCCTTTGCGAAATTCGGCGCCACTGCCGTATTTTTCCACGCGCACCACGCCGCGAGTGCTGCCGACGGCAAAGCCGAGGGCAGCGAGGCTTTCCATCTGCTTGGGAGAGAAGCGTTCTTCGACATTCCACATGGCATTCGTAGAGTAATGAATGCGAGGGCGTCTGTAAAGCGGCGGAGAAGATGGATGGCTGCAGAACTCCTCGATGTGGAGCTACGTCCGTGTGCCGTTACGATTTATTGGGTTGCCAGGCGCGCTCCCAGGTGCGCCAGAGAGACACGTCGCCGAGGCCAAGCTGGTTCCACCAGAGATCAAGCATGGGCTGGTCGAGGCGGAGGATGCCGTCGCGAGTTACGCCTGTCGGGGGCGGAACGAGCGCCGTTAAGCGGTCGTAAACGCGGCCGCGGTTGGCATCGTCCACGCGGGACAGCAGGTGCCACAGCGTGAACGCGTCGCGTTCGCGCGCGTCGCTCAGGATGCGATCGAGTTCGGCGTTCCGTTGTTCCGGAGTTCCGCCACTGAAATCAAACTTGGAGAGTGCTTCACAGAACGGCGCTGGCGCATCTTCAAAGTACGGCGTGCCGGGGCCGATTTTGGGCCGTGTGGCGCAAACGGCCCCAGCAGGAATAAAGGCTTCGCGATTGTTTAGTTTGAAACCGACCCAGCCGAGCGTAGTGCGGAGCAATCCAGCGCCGGAGTCGTCCACCTGCAAGGTGTAACGGCAGCCCAAATCGACGGCGATAGCCGAAGGCGTATCCACCGCAAATTCGCCGGGCGCGGCCCAGATGAAAGCGTTAATGGTGCCGCGCTCCAGTTCCAAGCGATTATGTCCGGCGCTCTTCGCCAGCAACCGGAGACGGGAGTTGGGTTCGACGCTGACCGTGCCCACGTCGGCGACAATGAGCGTCGCACGCGATTGATTGTCGGTGATGAGGGTCTGGCCGATGCCGAGTTTGCTTTGCGTAGTGTTCTGTGCGATGACTACGGAGCCGATGCGTGGCGCTCCGGCAACATCCTCGATGTTCCACCCCACGCGATTGGTGACATCTGCCTTTTCGCTCCACCGGACCAGGAGAACAGCAGCAACCAGCAATGCGGCTGCGGCCGATGCGGCGAATGCATACGTCCAGCGCAGCGCCGCAATGCGTTGCCAGAAAGAGAGCGGGTCCGCGATTTCGATGCGCGAGAAATCCGGCGCTTCGCCACGATGGGCGAAACGGCCAAGCGCGTTCTCCAATTTTGCGATCTCCGGGTCCGGCTCGCCGGAGCGATCCCAGAGGTAGTCGTCTTTCATGGTTCTATCCTTCGGCATAAATCTTTTGGTCATGGCTGCTCCCCGTCTGCCGCGACGGGTGCTCGGCTGCCAGCTTGCTTCAATTTTTCGCGCAACTGCTGCATGCCGCGATGCAGATTCACGCGCACCGAGCCGGGTTTGAGGCCGGTGCGTGCGGCGATTTCGGGTCCGGTCATGCCTTCGACCAAGCGAAGAATCAACGTTTCGCGATACGTCTCGGGAAGCGTGCGCACCATCGCAAGGATCATGGCCGCTTCCGAGTCGGAGACGTGCTGCGTGGGCCGTGCCGGCGGCTCCGGCGCATCTTCTTCGGAAAGGCTGTCGGTCACGGCGCTCTCGGGCTTGTTTTTGCGAAAGTAATCATTGGCCATATTGCGGGCGATCGCGGAAAGCCAGGCGCCGAAACGGCTCGTGTCACGCAGGCTCGCCAGCCGCGGCAGCGCACGCAGGAAAACATCTTGCACCAGATCATCGACATCGCTCGAGGGAACGCGCGCCAGCAGGATGCCGTGGACCATGCGGGCATAGCGCTGGTACAAGCCACCGAACGCGCTGCGGTCTCCAGCGCACGCCGCGAGCACCAAGGCGGAGTCATCCTCAGCGGCGCTCGAGGCGCTCAAATCTAGCGATTCATACGCCATAGTCGCCGCAGGACTGTCTCCGCTGGAGACTTGCAAGTCAACTCTGCTTCCGGGCAGCACCGTTTGCCATGCCAATGCCATCACCAGATACCATGCCGGAGTGCAAGACGCAAAGAGTGAAGGGACCGTTAACGAAAACACATCGGCGTGCATCCAATTCGGACGCGGTTAGATATTGTCTATGGACTTTAGGGTCATTTTCCAAGTCACGGGAAATTAAGGGCATAGTGGCGGAAAGTAGACAATTCGGAGTAAAATAGTCCGATATGCAAGGGACCCGAAGCTGCCGGACCGGACAGAGTTTAATCGGTTTTTGGGAGCCCGCCCGGCAGCTTCGTCGTTTGCGGGAACAAGCTTATGGCTACAACCAATCGCGTCATCGAATATCGCAGCCCGGCGGCAAGGTCTGGAAACGGAAAGGCTGCTGTGCGCCCGGCGGTGCCGGGCATGGTGGGAAACACGCCGCTGCTGCGGCTGGCGAAGATCGGGGCCGAGTTTCCGAATGTCGAGTTTTGGGCCAAGGCGGAATGGTGTAACCCGGGCGGATCGGTGAAGGACCGGCCAGCGCTGAGTATGATCCAGGCGGGCCTCGAGAGCGGGGCATTGCGGCCGGGTAAAACGATTATTGACGCAACGAGCGGGAACACCGGAATTGCCTACGCGACGATCGCGGCTGCACTGGGTTACCCGGTGAAGCTGTGCCTGCCGGAAAGCGCTTCACTCGAGCGAAAGCGCATCCTCAAGGCTTTGGGCGCGGAATTAGTGATTACGCCGGGAGACGAAGGCACGGACGGGGCAATCCGGCGAGTGCACGCGATCGTGGCAGCGAACCCCGAGAAATACTTTTATCCGGACCAATACAGCAATCCGGCGAATTGGCAGGCGCACTACCGCACCACCGCAAATGAAATTTGGGAACAGTCCGGCGGACGGATAACGCATTTTGTGACGGCGCTCGGCACTAGCGGAACATTTATGGGCGTCACGCGGCGACTGCGGGAGTTGAATCCAGACATCCAGTGCATCAGTTTGCAGCCGGACGCGGCGTTTCATGGGCTGGAAGGCTGGAAGCATATGGACACGGCGATCCGCCCAGCGATTTATGACGACACGGTCGCAGATGAAAACCTAGAAGTCGCCACCGAAGATGCCTATCAGATGGTGAAGCGAATCGCGCGCGAGGAGGGACTGCTGGTGAGTCCGAGTGCAGGGGCGGCATTGGCCGGGTGCCTGGCAGTGGCCAAGCGGATTGCACCGTTCGAACGAGCCGTTATAGTCACGGTTTTCGCAGATTCCGCGTCCAAGTACCTGACCGAACGGTTTTGGGACGAAGAGTGACGGATGAGCGAAGCGTTTGAGCTAACGATCAGCACGGAATTAGCGGAGAAGATTCGCGCGCATGGCGTAGAAACGTATCCCCACGAGTGCTGCGGCGCCTTGTTGGGACGCGATGCGGGGGCTGCGCAGAACAGTTCGGATAAGCAACCCACTCGGGAAGTGCTCGCGCTGTTTCCGTTGGTCAACCGGCGCGACGACTCGCCGCGGAACCGATTTTCGGTGACTGCTGAAGATGTGCTCGCTGCAGACAAGCACGCGCAGCAGCAGAGGCTGGAAGTGATCGGGTGGTATCACTCGCACCCGGATCATCCTGCACAGCCGAGTCAATACGATCAGGACCATGCGTGGCCGTGGTACAGCTACGTGATTGTGAGCGTGCACAGCGGGGCGCCGAAAGAGATGACGTCGTGGCGCTTGAAGGACGATCGTTCCGAGTTTGTGCAAGAAGGTCTTGCGATACCCAAAGCGCAAGCCGCGAATTAGGTAAGCAAGTACAGGAGCAGAGCTATGCCGGTAAAAGTAATCATTCCAACTCCGCTAAGGACGTATGCCGGGAAGCGCGATTCGGCAGAGGTTCACGCCGCTACTGTGGGTGACGCGCTGGGCGGGTTGACGACGGAATTTGCGGACCTGCGCAGACATTTATTTACCGATGAAGGCAAATTGCGCGCCTTCGTGAACGTCTATTTGAACGACGAAGACATCCGCTATTTGGCCAAAGAAAACACGCCCACCAAGGACGGCGATACGATTAGTATTGTCCCTTCCATCGCCGGTGGTTCGCTGGCAGTGGATGTTGAAAAGGAAATGTTCTGATGGCGACGACAACACAAGCGCCGGCGGAAACGAAGCCGGTGACGAGTCTTTCGAATCAGGAGATTCTGCGGTACAGCCGGCACCTGATCATGCCCGAAGTCGGCATGGAGGGGCAGCTCAAGCTGAAGAACGCCAAAGTGCTGCTGATTGGCACGGGCGGATTGGGCGCGCCGCTGGGGCTGTATCTGGCGGCGGCGGGAGTAGGGAAGCTCGGACTGGTAGATTTTGATGTCGTGGATTTCACCAACTTGCAGCGGCAGGTGACGTTTGGCTCCAGCGATGTGGGCAAGCACAAAACGGAAGCGGCGCGGGCTCGGCTGGGCAGCCTGAATCCCGACATTCAAATCGAAACGTTCGAAACCAAGCTGGATAGTTCGAACGCGCTGGAGCTGTTTAAAGATTTCGACATCATCGTGGATGGCACGGACAATTTTCCTACGCGATACTTGGTAAACGACGCGTGCATTTTGCTCGGCAAGCCAAATGTGTACGGCTCGATTTTCCGGTTCGAAGGGCAGGTGACGGTGTTCGGCATGCCCGAGGGGCCATGCTACCGCTGCTTGTATCCGGAACCGCCTCCGCCGGGACTCGTGCCATCGTGCGCCGAGGGCGGAGTGCTGGGCGTGCTGCCAGGAATTGTCGGCTCAATTCAAGCGATGGAGACGATCAAGCTGATTCTCGGGCGCGGCGACAATCTTGTCGGGCGCTTGCTGTTATTCGATGCGCTGGGAATGAAGTTCCGTGAGTTGAAGCTCAGAAAAAATCCCAATTGCCCGATGTGCGGTTCGAACCGAACGATTCATCAGCTCATTGACTATTATGAGTTCTGCGGAGTTCGGGGCGAGGAGGCGCCTGCGCCGGAACTCGGCGTGCCGGAAATTACTCCCCGCGAATTGAAAGCGCGTTTAGACCGCGGCGACGATCTTTTCATTCTGGACGTGCGCGAGCCGCACGAATATCAGATCTGCAATTTGCAAGGGAATTTGATTCCGCTGGGCGAATTGCCGCGGCGCGTGCATGAGCTGGATTCGTCGCGCGAGATTGTGGCGCATTGCCGGAGCGGAAAGCGATCGGCGGAAGCGGTGGATTTTCTGCGCAAGGCGGGTTTTCGGAAAATTTTGAACTTGAAAGGTGGGATTCTGGCGTGGTCGGATGAAGTGGATCCGAGTGTGCCGAAATACTGAGTGCAATTGCGATTGGAAGGGATCCGCGGCGTAAAGCCGCGGCTGCAGCCGCCGGACTTCGGTACGGCGGCTTTCTTTTGGTATGCTGCTGACGCGAGGATGTCATGGGGACCTACGAAGAAAATCTGGAAGCCAACCGGAAATACGCCGAGCAGTTTGATCTGGAGGAGGTTCCCGCGCCGCCGGCGAAGAAACTGGCGGTGATCGCCTGCATGGACGCGCGGCTCACGGTGGAAGAAGTCTTGGGGCTGAAGTCCGGGGACGCGCACATTATTCGCAACGCCGGCGGCTTGGTGACCGATGATGCCTTGCGGTCGCTGATCATCTCGACGCATTTGCTGGGCACGCGAACGTTCTATGTTATTCAACACACCGATTGCGGCATGCTCAGTTTTACGGACGCGCAGTTGCGGAATCGGCTGACTAAGGAAACCGGATACGACGCCGCGCACCTGCAGTTTCATGCGTTCCCGAAGCTCGAGGACAGTGTGCATCGGCAGTTGGCGATGATTCGAAACAACCCGTTTCTGGCGCATGTAACCGACGTGCATGGCTTTATTTTCGATGTGCGGACGGGGAAATTGCGGGAAGTGGAGCGGGGCATAAAGAGCGCGTCGAAGGGCTAGTTCATTGCGGCGTACAGGAGATAGATGAATGGCTGGAACGAAGATTACGGTGAATAATAACGGGTCGATTCGGGTCGAAGGGGATTTTGAGATTGTGGATCCCCAGGGGAAGGCATTCGGGTTAGCGGGGCGAACGTCCATTGGGCTGTGCCGGTGCGGACATTCGCAAAACAAGCCATTCTGCGATGGATCGCATAAAACGTCGGGATTCAATGATCCGGTGACAGCGCGAGACCTGCCGCCGCCAGCGCCGAAACCGACGATTTGATGGTGGCCTCCACTTGAGACGAACGGGCCTGGGAGACCACGCCAGAGTCCGACGGCTTGAGAGGCAAGACCGCATTTGACTTGGCAGTCCAAGCTCAGGGCTGAGGCCTAATCGCCTATCGGACGGCTTTTGCGCGAAGAAATGGCTCCGTCTGCCGCATTTCTGCCTTCCTGAGCCCCAGTGACGCGGAAGGGGAGTGTATCTTTCGTGGCATTTCCACAATGAGACAGTCTCACAGTGAGACAGATGTTTCGGCTTGCTACAGCCTGTACCAATTATCGGTAACTCTCTGGGAACAAAGATGATAGGGCTCTAAGACGCGTTGTTTCAGAGGTTTCTGAGTCGTCTCGCATGGTTAAGACCCACTCTACCTTTTCTGAATGCCTACTGTAAATCTAGTAGAATGAGTTGTTTACAAGCCTACTTTTTGCCGTCGAAAAGGGCACCAACGTGCAATTCTCTGGGGTTGTATCTGTTTCTTTGGCTTTTGTGGGCATTTGGGGGTTTTCTTGGGCAATTGGGCGGCAATCATCGGGTTTCTTCGGAAGGAGCGCGAACGGCTGTTCGTGGCTTCCTTCTGTGCCCTGGCCCTGTTGTTCTTCGGCGGGATCCTCTACCTGCGCAGTGCGAACCTGACCGGATCTCCGGATGTCTACCTCTACCTCGAAGTCGGCGGCATTCTCCTGAGCTTTTGCTATGCGGCGAACGCGCTGGTGCGCTTCCGGGGCACCCACGACCGGACTTCGCTGATTCTGGCGTTCGGGTTTGTGCTGTCCGGGATTATTGAGACGGTCGGCTATTTCGGGATGAACGACGTTCTGGCAGCGGGGCCGGGCGCCTATTACAAGATCCCGATGGGCTGGATGGTGGGCCGCACCATTCTGGCGGTGCTGCTGCTTTCGGCGATTGCGGTGGAACGCTGGATTCCAACGGCGCGGCAGCCGAGCAAAGAAACGGCGGGCGCGTTGCTGGTGGTTGCGATTGCGGCCTACCTGACGAGCGCGGCGTTTTTGGCAGCGCCTTCGGCGCCCGTAGCGCATGCGGCCAGCTGGATTTCGCGGCCGTGGGATCTGCTGCCCGGGGCTCTCTTTCTCCTAGCCGCAGTTTGCTTTTGGCAGCGACTACAGAGCAGCAACAACAGTAAGACCAGCGCGAACCTCTACGACTATTCCCTCTTTGTGGTGGCGTCGCTCAACGTGGTCTGCCACGTGTCTGCGGCGTTTTCGCGCGAACTTTTCGATGGACCGTTTTGTCTGGCCGAACTGAGCAAGACGCTGGGATACGGCGTAATGCTGGCGGGAGCGCTGCTCGATCACGCTCGGCTGTTTGACCAGGTACGTTCGATGGCGGTCAGCGACCCGCTAACCGGTCTCGCGAATTACCGGCGCCTGATCAGTGTGCTGGAAGCGGAGCTGGATCGTTCGCGGCGGACACAGCGCCCGTTCAGCGTCGTGCTGCTAGACATGGACGGACTGAAGACCATCAACGATCAATTTGGACATTTGACCGGCAGCCGCGCCATCGTGCGCCTGTCGAAGATTTTGCGTAGCCATTCGCGTGCGATTGATACTGCAGCGCGTTATGGCGGCGATGAGTTTGCTCTGGTGTTGCCGGAAGCTGGGACCGAAATTGCCACTCGAGTCGTTTCCCGAATTCGCGAGCGCCTCTCTGCCGAGCCAGAGGTACCCGCGCTTTCGGTGAGCGCCGGAGTGGCGGCCTTTCCGGAGGATGGTGATACACCGGAAAAGCTGCTGGGCGCGGCGGATCGCGCGTTGTACCGCATGAAACATCGCGGCGGCAGCAGTGTTCAGAATCTTACGCGGATTGCGGCGTGCCTGTGAGGCTGATGAATGTCGCCAAAATCTCAGAAGAATACGTTTGCGTTTCATCGCGTCGAGCGGCGTATTCCCATGGAGATTCCGGTGATGCTCGATGGACATCGCCAGATGCCTGGCACGGAATCCACGTTCACGGAAAATGTAAGTGCGCGCGGTGCACGGGTCGTCAGTACCCGGCGCTGGGAGCAGGGCGAACCCCTGACGTTCGTGTCGCGCACCGGAGAGTTTCGCTCCTCGGCTCGAGTGGCCTACTGCCAGCCATTGCAAAGCGACGGCTTTGCAATCGGCGTGGAGTTCCTCGATCCGAAAGGGCGATGGGTTGTCTAATCCCCAAGAGCTTGACCTGAAAACGGCGGGCGGATAGGAGGGAATACCTGGAACAAAGAGAAGTGAGAAAACTAGCGCAAGTAATTCTGTGAAGCGCCGTGCGGAAGGAGAAGGAGCCGCCCGGCGCTTTACTCTTTTCGGAAGCAATGCCGTTCGTGGCGTTTGTGACAGGCTTACAGGTCTGCCAGGCGAAGCTGAGTATCGGCGTTCTTCCAGGCGGCCTTGAATTGCGTCTCGACCCACATCGCGTCGGCATCTCGATGCTGCGCCTTAAGACTGTGCATCAGCCCGAAGAGCGATCGCGGATTGCGCGGGTTTTTATTGAGATCTTCGCGAAAAACGCTCTCAGCCCCGACGGGATTTCCCTGCGCCAGCAGCGCAGCGCCGAGCGATTCGCGCACAGGGTAGTACCAATCTGGCGGTTCATCGTAGTTCAGCCCATCCTGGATAGCCGCCGCTTTCTTCCAGTGGGCGACGGCTCCATCTTTGTCTCCACCTGCCAAAGCGAGGCGCGCATCAAGAACTTCCGTCGCCAGTGCAAACAAATCCTTTCCCGTATTGAATTCGCCCAGGGTCACTTCTGCCGGCAAGGCCGCAACTTCTGCCGAGAATTTCTCCTTCTCGCCGTTCGCCTGGTCTTGCTCTCCGCGTCCGGTGAACGCCAGCGTCCGCGTATAGCGCCACATCGCATGGCTTGCCAGCAGCTCTTTGGCGGGCTCTTTCCGCGCCAGAATCGCGTCCCACTTCGCGAATCGTGCGTCCACCCACATCGGCACCAGTACAAATGCGTCCAGCATCGGCATCTTGCCCACATGTGGCCGCAGGCGCGCCGCCATGGCGTCCGCTGCAGTCTTGGCTTCCGCATAGCGTCCTTCCATAGAAGCAGCCGACACCAAAAAATGTTCATTGTGGCTGTGGTACATCAGGTCGTACATGCTGCCTTCTTGTTCCGCCTTCTGCGCATAGAGCTGGTCCGCTCGGGCCGCTTTGCTGTTGCTCTTCACCGCTTCCGCGTAGTACCCTGTTCGCGCATAAATGTGCGAGGGCATGTGTACGAGGTGCCCAGCTTGCGGCACGAGCGTGTCGAGCCGACGCGCGCTCGACAGCGCGCGCTCCGGGTGCGGTGACGCTTCCACAGCATGGATGTAGTAGTGATTAGCTCCCACGTGATTCGGAGCCCGTTGCAACACCGACTCCAGCACGCGGACAATCTCCTCGGTGTTCTCTCCAGGCCTGCCATCCGGGCTCCACAACTTCCAGGGGTTCAGATCCATCAGGCTTTCTGCATACACCGTAGCGGCGTCCAGATCATCGGGATATTTCTCGCAAAGTGCCTTCATCTTCGCGGTATACGCGAGGGCGAGCTTCTTGTAATCGGGATTCGCCTCATCAGAGAACCGAGCTGCCAGCGCGTCTACGTAATCCTTCTCGGCTTCCGGCGCGCGCTCCGCAAGTGTTCTTGCTCTCTGTATCGTTTCGTTCGCCAGTTTTTCCCGATCGGGGTCAACGTCCTGGTTATAGTTCGGCCCAACTGCCAGCGCGATTCCCCACAGCGGCATGGGCGAGGCCGGATCAAGTTCCGCCGCGCGCCGGAAAGACCGCTCGGCCTCTTCGTGATTGAAGCCGTAAACGAGAGTCAACCCCTGGTCAAAATATGCTTGAGCCTGTTGGCTCTGCGTTTGAATTGCGTGATGATGCCGGCCGGTGGCCGTGAGCGACAGGTCGGCTGCGTGCGACGACGGTTTCTCTTGGTGCGCTAACCCACTGCCTGCGCAGAACACTACCAAAGAGATCCCGGACAACAGCACTCGCATGTGCCCTCCGTTGTTTGACGATGGTTTGTTGCGAGTTTTAGTTCTCGCAGAACGTAAGACTTTGTTCGAGAGTATACCCAACGGCGCGCCGGGCGCTTTACTCTTTTTGGGTCACAGTTAGATTGGGGGGACGGCCGGCGATGCGGGCCTTGGCTTCCGCGGGTTCAGGTAGGACTTCGCGGTAGACCTGGAGCATGCCTTCGACCATGCGGTCCGCGGAGAAGTTTTCCGCGACACGCTTGCGGCCTTCGCGGCCTAGGCTGGCAGCGAATTCGCGATCGCGAAGGAGACGTTTCGCGGCGTTGCTGATTTCCGCCACATCGGGTCCGGAAACGAGCAAGCCGCTTTTTTCGGGCTCGATGATTTCGCCGAGGGCGCCTTTGTTGAAGGCGATCGAGGGAATTTCGTAAGCCATCGCGGCGAGCAGAGAATTGTTGAGTGCCTCAAAGAATGAGGGAAGCAGGAAAACATCGAGAGCGGCGTAAACGCTGTCGATGTCTTTAACGAAGCCAGGGAAGAGAACCGCTTCCTGCAACTGGAGTTCGCGGGCGAGCGCGGAAAGCTCGGGCCAGCAGGGACCGTCGCCAGCGAGGAGAAGCTTGGCCTCCGGAAACTCTTTGCGAATTTCGGGGAGCGCACGAATCAGCCATTCCTGGCCTTTGTCGGGCGACATGACGCCCACACAGCCGAGCAGCGGAGCATTCTCGGAAATTTTCCAACGAGAACGAGCTTCGCGTTTGACGTCTTCTGAAAAGAGCTCAGGGATTTCGGCACCTTCATAGACGGTCGTGAGATCGGCGGCGGAAGCGCCGGAGCGCTGGGCTTGCGCGGCGACCCAATTCGAATTGGCGATGATGCGGGAAGCGGCATTGTAGCGTGCGCGAGCGATGAAGCTCTGGCCGATGGGATAACCGACGCGACGGGAGATCATGAAGGGCACGCGCTTGTGGGCGCGGGCGAGCCAAGCGGCCGAGACGGCATGGGCCTCATTGGCATGGATCAAATCGAAGCGGCCGGAGCGCAGTAGGTGGCGGACTTCGAGTGCCGCGGGAATACGAAGCAGCCCGCGAGAAACGAAGTGCACGCCGAACCCTTTGGCAATGGCGCGCTGGCCAAGGGCGGAGTTGTTGGCGACCACAAGTTCGGCTTCGTAGCCGCGTGCGCGAAAACCTTTGAGCATCAGCAGGGCCTGGTTTTGGCCACCCCGCCAGGCGGTTTCGAGGTCGACGATCAGCGGTTTGAGGCGCTCGCGGCGGCTGAGGCGCTTCTCGCGCTCGATGAGTTTGCCGAGCTTTTGATACTTGAGCCGAACGGAGCGCGCCGCCATTTTGGAGATGAGCGCGCCGCGAGAGCCGTCCAGAAAGCCGCCGCGCAAAAAGTAATTTTGGAACCAGCTCCAGGGCGTAGCGAGGAGCATGGCCGCGCGCCAGCGCCGCTTACCGATGTCGTACATCTGCTTGGCCGCAAGCGTGGTGTATTTGTCGACGTTGGCTTCGTGTTCCGCAAAGGACTGGACGGTGTAGTGGAGCAAGTCGCCTTTGAGTAGGCCGGGCTGGCCTTCGAAACGGAGAGCCTCGTGAATGATGCCCTTAAACTTCGCTGAGTCGGGACGGTACAGGCGGCGCTGATAGTCGGGATACCAGCCGGAATGATTAATCCACGCACCGAGATACCAGGTACGTCGTGCAAACTCATAGACACTGCGTTTCGGCGTGACGCTGTTCTTCCAGTAGAGGAGCGAAGCCCGCAGGCGCTTGCTGATTTCTTCGTCGGCGTCGAGAGAGAGCACCCAGTCGTTTTCGGCTTGCTCAGCGGCGAAGTTTTTCTGGTCTGCGTAGCTCGTCCAAGTGCGCTGGAGAAATTTGGCGCCGTGTTCGCGGGCGATCTGTGCTGTGGAATCGATGCTGCCGGAATCTACGACGATGATTTCGTCGGCTATACCTTGCAGGGACTTCAGTGCACGAGCAAGGTTGCGCTCTTCATTCAGGGTAATCAGGCAGGCGGAGATTCGATTCATCGCACTCCTGGCGGGACATACCGAAGGCAGTATCTCACAAGCGAGAAGGCGCGGCTGGACGTAAATTTGGCGAAAGTTAAGAGCGAAAGAGCGATTACTTCTTTTCTAAGTTGACGCGAATCAGGCTCTCTCCGATGCGGAATTCGGAGCCGTCCTGGAGCATGGCGGCGCGCACGCGTTCGTCTTCGTAGAAGGTGCCATTTGTAGAATCCAAGTCCTTCAAATTGATGTACTTCTCCCGGACCTCGAGCAGGCAGTGGTTGCGGGATATTTCCGGGTCGTTCAGGGGAATGTCGGCGCCTTTGCGGCCGATGACCACGCGGGGTTTAGTGAGCCGAAAAACCTGGCCATTGGCCGGGCCAGAAGTGATGGCGAGAACGAAGACGCCGTCGCTGGGCAGCTTGAGCCCGTCGTCGGCCGGCGGAAGGTGGAGGTTAGAACTGGAAGCGTCGGAGCGCGCGAAAGAAGGCAGGGGACTGATCACGACCGTGGCATCTGGGCGCTTTTTAAGGTCCACGACCGTGACTTCACCACATTTAGAACAGCGGAACTGGACCTTGGGGTGGGTATTGGGGTCGACGTCCCGCAGCTTATGCTCGGTACCGCAATGGAGACACTTCGCCTGCATTCCTCCAATCTAGCACCTGAGAAGGGCGCAGGTCGGCCGCTGTGGTACAGGTTTGCTGCAACCGTAAATCGGGAGAGCTGGGATAGGCTCGTTTGGCGGCACCCCTCGAGAGAGTCGGCGGGGAGCCCACGCGCTGGTTTCGTGTTAGGATGAAGTTTCCCATTTTCATGAGGAGTGTGTTGTGGCGGAGCATATTTCGCGTAAGGAATTGAAGCAGGACAAAATCCATGACGCCATCGAGCACGGCGCCGAGGCGGTTTTTTCGCACACGACGGTGCTCGGAATTGCGGTCTTGACCGTGGCGGTCGTGGCCATCGGCTATTTCGGTTGGACCTTCTACTCGAACCGGCAGACTGTACAGGCGACAGCGGCTTTGGATATCGCGACGAAGGCCTATTCTGCGCGGATTGCGTCGAGTCCAGACCCGAACGATCCTAACGAGCCTTTTTTCCCCACCGAAGCGGCCCGTTCGGAGGATGCGGCGGGGAAATTTGCCGCAGTGGCACAGAAATACCCGAACACGAATCCTGGGCGACTGGCGACCTACTATGCCGCACTGTGCTACGAGGACTTGGAGCGGCACAATCAGGCATTAGAAGAGCTGAAAAAAATCAGTTCGAGCAGCGACAAAGAGCTGGCGGCGATGGCGCAGTACCAGATCGGCGTCATTGATGAGCGGACCGGCAAACCGGACGATGCCATCAAGATTTTCCGCGACCTTTCCAACCATGCCACCGTGTTTGTGCCGCGGCCGTTGGTGCTGATCGAACTGGCCGGCGTGCTTCGGCAAAAGGATCCGAAGGAAGCGATGACTGTCTACGAGCAGCTCAAGAAAGATTATCCGAATACGGCGGTAGCCGATGAAGCCGACCGCGGGCTCGAGTCCCTCTCACCGAAGTCCTGATTCTGGAATTCGCGCTGGTTTTCTCACAAAGGGCGGAAGCCCGTTTGCGGGGCAACATGACGCCGTGACCAGTTGAGACGGAGCCGCGCATCGAACTGCTGAGTCCCAAATCGCCGTGGGCCATGCGCGACGAAGATTCGCGCGGCCGACGCTATCCTGAACCATCCCATCCTTATCGTTCTGAATATGCCCGTGACCGCGACCGTATTGTGCACTCGCGTGCTTTCCGGAGGCTTGAAGCGAAAACGCAGGTCTTCACGATTCGCTATTCGGATCATTTTCGGAATCGCCTGACGCACACGCTGGAGGTTTCGCAGATTGCGCGCACGGTGGCGGGTGCCTTGGGACTGAACACCGAGCTGGCCGAAGCGTTGGCGCTGGTCCATGATATCGGGCATCCGCCCTTTGGGCACGCTGGCGAGAAAAAGCTGAACCAGTTGATGCGGGCGCACGGCTCCGCGTTCAATCACAATTTGCAGGCGCTGCGAATTGTGGAGCAGTTCGAAAGCCCTTACCTGGATTTCCCGGGACTGAACCTTACCTTTGAGACGAGGGAAGGGATCATCAAGCACTCGCATGACTACACGTCAGCCGAAGTGCCGCACTTGACCGAGTACCTGCTCGACTTACGTCCGCCTCTCGAAGGGCAACTGATCGATTGGGTCGACGAGATTGCTTACAACACCGCCGATCTCGACGATGCACGGGAGGCAGGACTGCTGGACCTGGATATACTGCGCGAAGAAGTCCCAATTTTTAGTGGCGCTTACGGGGAAGTGGACACAGCGTATCCAAAGGCGCGCGAAAAGCTGAAATTCAATGCCGCCTTGCGCGCCGTGCTGGACGGGCTCGCGACCGATCTGATCGAGTCGACACGGGAGGGGGTAGCCGCGGCTGGTGTACGTACTGCGGAGGACATTCGCCGCGCAGGGCATCGTTTGGCTGGCTTCAGCAAAGCCGCGGCGGCACAAAACGCCGAATTGAAGCGCTTCCTGTTCCGGCACATTTACAACGACCCGGCCATCACCGAGGACCGCGATCGCTCCGTCAACTCTTTGGAGCAACTATTTCTATTTTATGTGGAGACGCTCAACAGCATGCCGGAATCGCACGAAGAAGCGGCGCGAACACAGCCGCGGCATCTCGTGGTCTGCGACTATATTGCGGGGATGACCGACGATTTTCTCTTGCGCCAGCACCGACAACAATTTGGCCCCGTCGAATAACGTGAGGCGTACTCACAAATCTGAAAGAGAACGATCTATTTGCGGCTACAGAAGGACAGACCTGCCCCATGTCCAAGAAACACTTCGAAATGATCATTGCGATGTACAACCGCGCGCCGATCAATGAGTACTTCCAGCCGGCGCTGCGAATTCCGGAGCCCGGCCACGCGGAACTGGAAATGACGGTGCGGCCGGAGTTTCATCACGCTGCGCGCGCGATGCACGGTTCGGTGTACTTCAAGGCGCTCGACGACGCGACATTCTTTGCCGTGCAGTCCCTGGTGAGCGATGTATTTGTTCTGACGTCTTCGTTTCAGCTCTATTTCTTGCGGCCGGTGTCGGAGGGACGATTGCTGGCGCGTGGCAAGGTGGTGAGCCAGTCCAAGCGCATGTTTATTGCGGAAGGCGTGCTCTTGGACTCGCGGGACCAAGAGGTAGCGCGGGGCACGGGCACGTTTATGTCCAGCGCGATTCAGCTTGGGCCGGAACTTGGATACTTCTGAAAAAGCGCGACTCGTCCTAGCCGCGCATCGAGTGAATCACCGAGGTAACTGCATCGCAGAACGTATCTACTTCAGCAGGCGAAGTATACACGTTGGAGGAGATGCGGATACCATTCAGCATGGGCGCGCCGATGGGCGTGGTGAAAATGCTGTGCTGCGCGAGCAGGGCGTCGGTGAGCTTGCCAGGTTCGATGCCATCGAAATGAATCGTGGCGAAGGCGCCGGAGTTGGCCGGATCGGGGAGAGCCAGCATCTTGGCGCCCGGAATTTGCGATAGGCGCGCGGCCCAACGCTGTTTCAGGTAGCAAAGACGCGCGTACTTGCGTTCGGCGCCGATTTGATTGTGAAATTCCAGTGCCTGCAGCGTGGCGTTGTGCATCGCGGCGGGATGCGTCCCGATTTCCTCGAACTTGCGAATATTCTTGTCCATCGATTCCGGCGCAGCCATGAGCGCCCAGTGTTTCTCAATGCGGTCTTTGCGGACATAAAGCAGGCCGGTGCCGATCGGCGCAGAGAGCCACTTGTGCAGGGAAGCGCCGTAAAAATCGCAGTCAAGATCGGGAAACGTAAAAGGCACGTGCGCGAACGCGTGTGCGCCGTCCACGATGCTGATGATCCCCCGAGATCGCGCCAGCGCGCAAATCTCTTTCACCGGCAAAATCTGTCCCGTCAAAAAGACAATCTGCGAAACATGAATGACCTTCGTACGCGGCGTTATGTTCCGCTCGAACGAACGAACAACGTCCGCGTGGCTTGTAACGGGAGTGGCGAAATCAATCTGTTTCAGGACAATTTTTTCACGGCGCGCGCGTTGCTGCCACGTGGTGATCATTCGCGGATAGTCCTGGCTGGTGGTCAGCACTTCGTCGCCAGGCTGGAGGTCGAGCCCGAACTGCGCGATCTGCAGGGACTCGCTGGCGTTTCGCGTGATGGCGATACATTCGGGATCGGCGCCCCACATCTGCGCCATTTTTTTGCGTACATCTTCGATGTTAGGTTCGAGGTCGTGCCACATCCGGTAGGTGGGCAAAAGATTCGAATAGCGGATGGCGTCGATTTGCGCGTTGAGGACGGAGGTGGGAGCCGGCGCGCACCCGCCGTTATTGAAATTGAGCAGCTTTGAGTCGGACGTATACGCCGCACGAACTTGCGCCCAATAATTTTCGTCCGCAGCCGCATCGGCAGACGGAACGCGCGCATAAGCTCGGTTCAACGATGCCGCGACGAGCATGGCTTGCGATCCGAGCAGGAAATTTCGGCGGGTAAACTGGTTGGTCATAGTGGACCTTTCGCGAAACGTAAGCGTAAGCATACATCGCGCGTCGCATCTTGGGGGGAATTTCGTGGCTACGATAAGCAGCTTGTGCCATCGCTCAACGAGACATGCTGTTTGAAGTATGTCAGTAGGCGAGCGACCAGCCGACTACGGTCATTGTCAGGATGAGCAGAAGGAACGACGTGGCGACCACGCTGAGGGTCCGGCCGTGGCCGAGCAGATAATCGCGGGACTCCGCGTCAATGCATAGCATCACCGAAACAATCAGAACGACACCCCAGGCCAGCGCCGCGGGTACGCCCGGGTACTTGCTAATCATCGCCAAAAACTGCGTGGGCGGCTGCCCGGCGGGTACCCACCAGGGAACCATCGGCGCTATGCCGGCGGCGAGAGAGAATGTCAGCAGTTTACGCGTGAACCAGCCTTTGACCTTGGGGCGCGCTTCCTTCCAGACGAAGTAGTCCCAGGCTAACAGACCGATAGCGAGAAGCACCCAGCCATACAGCGCAGCCTTTTGGTCAATCCAGAACCACGCGCGGAAAACCAAGGGCGAATGTGCTCTGGCGACGTATCGCGGGAGGAGCAAGAACGCGACCAGGCCGTTAGCTACAACGGCCACCAGCAGCGTAACCAGGGACATCAGCTGGAACCAGTAGCGCGTAGGCGTGCGATGGCAACGCGTGCAGACAGACTGCTTGGGCAGAAAATTTAGACCACATCGGTCACAGAACACGGCTGGTCTCCCTGGCTGCGGGATTGGACTCCCCTCCGGGAGTCGCAGACTGTGAACGCCACCAGAGTATCTAATTGGAATCGCAAAAAACTACTGGTCTGAGGTGCAGTTGAAAGGGCAGGCAGTATTGGTAGTATGTTCGGCACCCAGCCGAATCCCCTTCCGCGGTGATGTGTCGAAAGAAGTGCCGAAAAACGACGGATTTGCGGTGTGAGGTGCAGCATGGGCGATGCTCCGAGAGACTGGGAAGGCCAGGTAATCGATGGGATTTTCCCGTTGAAAAAATACCTCGGCGGGTCGGACCACAGCGCGGTGTTTTTAACGGACTACACTGAAGGTGAAAGCGGACGGGCGGCGATCAAGTTTGTTCCGGCGGAGCGCGCCACCGCCGACCTGATTTTGACGAACTGGCGCGTCGCGGCGCAGATGGCCCATCCCAACTTGCTGCGAATTTTTCGCGCGGGCCGCTGCCGCGTGGATGGGAATGACTTGCTCTACGTGGTGATGGAGCACGCCGACGAAGGCTTGGGCGATATTCTTCCGACTCGCGCGCTGACGCCTGAAGAAACACGGGAAATGCTGAACCCAGTGCTCGATGCCCTTGAGTTTTTGCACGGCAAAGGCTTTATACACGGGGATCTGAAGCCGGCAAATATTCTCGCGGCCGGCGACCAGTTAAAACTTTCCAGCGACATGATTTCGCGCGCCGGCGAAGCCCAGAGCGCATCACGGAAAAGCAGCGTTTATGATGCGCCCGAAGCAATCAGCGGAATGCGCACGACCGCGGGCGACGTTTGGGCACTGGGCACCACGCTGGTCGAAGTGCTGACCCAGAAAGTGCCGGAGTGGCAGCCGGGACCGCACCGCGAGCCGGTGGTTCCCGAATCCATGCCCGAGCCCTTTTGGGATATCGCGCGCCGATGTTTGCGACTGGAGCCGGATCGGCGTGCTACGGTAGCGGAAGTTGCGGAAAGACTGAACACGCGCGTAGCTGCTGCCACAGCGACTGGCGCGATTGCTGCAGCGGAAACTGCCAAAGCCGCCGCTGCGGCCTCCGCCCAACCTGCGCTTGGGGCGCCTCAGCCTGCGGTGACTTCAGCCTCGAACGCGAACGTTGCAACCGCGAACGCAGCTACAGCCGCGGCCATTCCAAGCCGAGCGATTACGAGCCGCATGGCGGCTCCGGCGATTCCAGCAATCGGCACGGGAACTGGACCAACAACCTCGCCGGCCGCACGGGCGCCATATTCCGCAAGAGCGGCTGTGCCTGCCCCGGCGTCCGTTGCAGCAAAGCCCACCCAACGAGTTGAGCCAGCCTTGGAGCCCCGACGCACTGATGGCAGGGTGCCAGCCCGTTCGAAATATTTCGGCGCGCTGGTGGCCGCAGCGTTGGTATTTGCCGCGATCGTGACTATTCCACGCCTGGTGACGCGCCGTGCGGCAGCCCCGGCGACGCCGGCAAGTTCGTCGCATGTGTCTGATGAAGCGCTTTCCAAACCAGCCGTCGTTTCCAAGCCGGCCACCACCAAAGCGGCAGAAACCTCTGCCTCAACAGGCAGGAAGGCTCCTAAGAAGGATGTGGCAACCAGTGGTGCAGCTACGCCGCCGAACGCAGGAAAGGCAGCGGCCACCGCGAAAACGGAATCGCTCACACCCGCGAGTACAAAAGGAACCGCAGCGGCAACGAAACCTGCACCCGCAGTCAACAACGATGCTTCGCCCCGTCCCGCCGCAACGCGCGTCGATGCGAGTAAGGGCGAGGTGCTGGACCAAGTGATGCCGGACATCTCATCCAAAGCGCGCGCGACGATTCATGGTCACGTTCGCGTCGCTGTCAAGGTGCGCGTAGACGCCGCAGGAGCCGTCACCGACGCGAGCCTGGATTCGGCGGGACCTAGCGCGTTCTTCGCGGACGCAGCATTAAAGGCCGCGCGAAAGTGGGCCTTTACGCCACCCGAGGCGAATGGAAAGAGCATCGCGAGCGAGTGGCTGCTGCATTTTGTTTTTACTTCGACGGATACGAAAGTCACGCCACAGCAAGTGGCGCCATGAAGACCGAAGCGAGAAATAAGTAAGGAAGACACCTGGCCGAAACCGCCTCGTGCGGAAGTCCTCAGACCAGAGAAATTTCTCCACCGTAGAGAGAAAATCTGCTCTCTAACCCACCTGTCCGGTGGGACGAATCGGGCCCTTCGATGTTCCTACTAGTAACCCTCAAAGCCACTGAAAATGAGTAAGTTAGCGCGCCAAGGCAAGGACGCTGGCCGCGCGTACCATAGTGGCATCCCCTCGCTACATTTACGTTGAACCAATCGCCGGCGAAGTCACAGTGCGCGCCGCGACTGGAGAAATCTGGGATGGGCGAGCAGCACCGCCAGTCGAGCAGCGAAGAGCTGACGTTCACCTACGAACTGGTGAGCACGCACCGCAAGAACCGGCTTCGCCAAACGACGCTCTTTGCGGCGCTCCTGGCCATGGTCGGCGGCGCTTCGGTTTGGGCAGGGTTCGAAACGGCGCGAAGAACGCTTCCTGTTTCTCAGCTCCAAAATCTCGCCATGCCCCTCGCTAGAACACAATCGCGTTCAGCTCTCGAAGCGGTTACTCCTGCGGCGCAGAGCCGCGGCACCGCAATCGAATCGCACGAATCCAAGAACCTCGCGACGCCGATTTATTCTCCCGAAACTGCGCCCACAAACTCCAGCTCTGGAGCTATCGCGCCCGCAGAACTCGACCGTTTGCCGGTACAACAACGAGCGGAGCGGCTGCTGCAATCCGCGATGCAGGGCGACCGTCATTCGCTCGACTTGCTGCGCCAGGATGTGGATGGGTGGCGCGGTCGGTTGAAGAGCACCGAGAGGCTCTTCGACTTGGTCTTGTCGGCACTTAGTTCGGCGGACCTGCAAGTGCGGACCGCGGCAATCGATGTGGATTTGGCCGCGAATAACTTGAGCAAAACGCCGCAGAGCGTGCAGCGCCTGATGCACGAAATGCAGGAAGATCCCGCGGGCATCGGTATGTGCCTGTGGCGACTTGGCGCGTTGGGCAATCGCGGGGTTGAGCCGAAGAAGGTGCTGAGCAACTTGCTGCTGTACGTGCGCAGCCGCAAGGAGCATACGCGCTATTGGGCCGTCGAAGGCCTGGGCATGCTCGGTACCGACGCCACGATCGATCCGCTGCTCATGGTGATGGCCCACGACGCCTCGCCACGCGTGCGCGAACTGGCCGCCAGCAGTCTCGCACGCGCCGGAATGCTGACCCGCGAAGAGCGATTGGCAGCGGTGCCGGCGCTGCTGAACTTCGCCGACGACGATTCGCTGAGCGCGGCGGCCCGCGAACTCGTGTATGGAACGCTCCGCGTGATCACCGGCGCGGAGTTGGGAAATGATGCCGGCGCATGGCGTGAATGGTGGGCCAAGCATGATCCGGCGCGAGAGAAACCCCGAGACCGCTCTAGCCTGGTGCGAACTTGAAGCGGACAGGCGGCTGCTCAGCTAGTTTTTGCGTGGCAGTGAATTCATCGAAGCCGGCCTTCGAAAAACGAATATCGGTGAGTGCTCCGCTGCCCCGAAGCTGTGCTCAAAAAATACGTAGCCCTTTGTGGACAGTCTTTCCGTCGTACTGCTGACAGCTACCAAGGCCGATAGTAGAACTTGAAGTACGGGTGGCCAAGAGTTCGGTTGCCTGAAGATGGAGCACTCGCTTGGGGGAGTATTGTGAGCTATTCCGCACGCCAGACCCAGGGCCCAATCTCTTTGATGATGAAAGCGGCGTTGATGGCGCTGCTCGTCGCTGCGTTTGCCACGGGACCAGCCGCCGCTCAAGACAAGAAAGTGCCGCAATCCGCCGGCGTAGACAACACCAAGATGGGCGCGTATCGCGCTCTCGCGCAGCACGCCTATGCTGACTTTCAGAAGGGAGACGTGGCCGCAGCTGCGCAAATGGCCCGCGTCCTCGAACGCGTCTGGGACAAAGGCGAAGACTACGGCGGGGACACCGCGCTGAAGAAAACGCACCCAGACTTGTTCGAAGAAATTGACAAAGCCATGGACGACTTCATCACCCCGCTGACCGACTACAGGGCCAAGACGCCTGATCCCGCGAGAATCAAAGCGGCCTTCAGCGCGTACCTCGAGAAGCTGAAACTCGCCGACTAGCAAAATTAAGACGACCGTTTGCTTGCGCTTTTCTCCAGAGCCTTCTCCGTGCGATTTTACAGTCGTTCTCGCCTAGCCCCGAACAGCTTGCAGTCGTTCACTCACCTTCTCGTTCTCCGCAAAAGGAATCTTGGACCAGACGAGTCTCAGAATAATGTGGGTGGGAAGGTAGATCGCACCAAGGATCGCGAGCAGGATCAGAAAGACATGCAAAGGAGCCGGTGCCCACGCATGGTGCCACAGGGGATCGCGGTAGGCGTAGTTCACGTTCAGGTCTGCGGATAGAAAGCGCGAAACGATAAGCAAGGAAGCAGCGATGCCCGACTGCAGTGCGAACGCACGGCGGTCGTATCCTACTTTGCGAACCGCATATAGAAGAAGCAACGGCAGAAAAAGATGAAAGGTAGAGAGTAGGCGCACTCCAAGCGGGTAGCGCGGATCGAACATATACGCGGTGCCGCCGAGCGGAAAGCGGCCTGTAGCCAAGCGACCGCCGACATCTACCAGCCAGAAAATCCCCGGAGCGATGCAGCCCAGGGCCTGACTTGACAGCAACAAGCGATTCCCCAACCAAACGCCCGCCGCCGAAAGAAACACCGCCACGTCACAGAGATGGAGCAGGTTAGCCCAGCCCCAAGTGTGAACGTAGGCTGGCAACCAGACCAGCATCCACACAAGAGCGCACCAACGCAGGACCGGAAATGGGTGCGTAGCTGAGCGCATCGCGTCTCCGAATGCGGATTTGCGACGCTAGGCTAACACAGCCCGTGCCAGGAGGAGTGCCTGGCCACGTATAACGCACGGCTATGATGAAGACTTTCTTTGCGCCATCGCCAGAAACAGAGTGAGATACCGCTTCATTTTCTGCGTGATCAGAAAATTTTCTTTCACGTGGCGATAACCTTGCTCGCCGAGTTTCGACGCGATTTCTGGGTGCGACAAAAGAAACCGGATCTGATACGCCGTGCCTTCCACCGAATGCGCCAGCAAGCCGGTCTGTTTGTGAATGACTTGTGTCGGAATCCCGCCCACTGCGGTAGCCACCACCGGCCGTTTTTTCCACAACGCTTCGGACACCGTAAGTCCAAATCCTTCCCGCAAGCTTTTCTGAATAACCACGGTCGAAGCGCGCTGCAGTGCATTCACTTCCAGCGGCGCCCACGGCGGCAGTTCCAGAATATGAATGTCCGGATCATTCTCCGCCGCTTCGCGAGTTTCCTTGAGCACGATCGTCCCTTCGGGGTCGTCGGAAGCGCTGCCGCCAGCCAGCACCAATTGGCAGTCGAAATAGCGCTTCACGATGCGATAGGCGCGAATCACGCCAATCGGATCCTTGAGCCGGTCAAAGCGGGAGATTTGTGTCAGGATGGGCCGCCCCGGATCGATACCGTAGCGCGCCAGAGTTTGCGCCACGAACACGCCATCGAGTTCCTGGTTCTTCTCCGAGAGCGGGTCAATCGCCGGATAGAAAAGATATTGCGGAATCGGCAGGGCCCGCGCGAATTCCGGCGAGGAAAACATGGCCGCGTCATAACGCACCACAAACTTTTCGAGGAATTCCCACACCGTGCGATTGGGGTGCGAAAGATCGATGTGGCAACGCCAGGCCCAGTGGTTGCCATTCTGCTTCCGCCCCTCGATGAGCGCGGCGGGCTGCGGGTCGTGGATCACGGTAAACTCGGCGTCAAGCGGCAAGCGCGAGCGGTTCTGCTCATTCGTAGCGAGAAAAACCTCGAAGTCCTGTGCTTCGGCGTGGTAAGGAGCGCCGTGGAGCGCGTTGTGAAACGCCTTGGTCACCCGAAAAAACGCATCGCCGCCGGTCATTACGTCCCAGCGAATTTTGATACCCAATTCCCCGGTAAGCGGCACGAGCCGGTTCAGAATTTCGGCCACACCGCCGCCGACGGCCGTGGAGTTGATCATCTCCACGGCTCGTCCATGCAGTGGTTTAGCTAGCAAGCGCAGCTCGTCGATTTCGGCCTGCCCTAGCAGCGCAGCATAATCATCGAGCGGAATCCGGCTGGGCATGACGGCCTGATTCGCAGGTGTCGGTTGGTTGGCGATGACCACTTCACTCATGCTGCGGCGCTCCTTTCGCGATCGATCCAGCGCAGCATTTCCGTGCGGGCGCTGTCGAGCGTGTTCGTATAAATGTCGATCCGGTTCACCGCTTCCGCCAAACGCTTCAAGCCCAAGCCATCCGCGAGCCAGTGCGAAAAGTCGTTAGTCCGGAGCTGCACCCGCAGCCGCGAGGAAATGAAGTGGAAGTAAAAGGATGCATGACTGAGATGCGCGACGCCCTCGCGGAATTCCTCCAGGGTTCGCGCCGTCATTCCGAAGGGAAACGTCACGTCTTCGCTTTCGCAAAAATAAAACCGCTCCAAAGCAGTTTGCTGGCAGGCCGTCTGCTGATCGCGGCAATAGTCCTGCACCACGCGGCACAAATCATGGCGGAGCCCCGCAATCGAGGAGTAATCGCGGATGTCCAGCGACTCGAGCTGTTCGGCCAGTTCCTCGCGGTTGGCATCCGCATGAGCCCATTGCGCAAAATCGTTCGAGAAGCCCTCGGTAAGGAAGTGATGCGTGCTGAGCGTCTGGAAGGTGTGGTGAAAAATGGAGGCATCGCTGCAGTGTTGCAGGCCGGTGAGCAACTCGCAGACCGTTCCGGCGGACTGATTGCCAATGCGCGTCAGCGACGACACGGTAAAGAATTCGAACGGTGTTTCGGCGGTATTCATGCCCCAGCTAGCTCCTGTTGGGAAGTTTTTGCGGAATTTCGTGGCCATCCGTGCCGGGAAACAAGGCCGCCGTTTCGTGGAGGCTGGGCTCGCTCGCGGCAGCTGCCGATAGCTCGGGGCGCTCCGGCAAGTCGATGCGCAGCTCGGTGACGTCGGACAACAGGTGCGCCGCCCATTGATACACGTTGCGTTCCCGCACCACTTCGCGCAGCCGCTCCATGCGCCGCACCTGCTCTTCCTCGGGCATCTCCAAAGCGCGATGAATTCCTTCCGAGACTTGCTGCACGTCGTACGGATTCACCAGCACCGCATCGGGCAATTCGTGCGCTGCTCCGGCGAACGTGCTGAGCAGCAGCACGCCGCGCGCATCGTCCCGCGCGGCGATAAATTCCTTAGCCACCAGATTCATTCCGTCGTGCAGAGAAGTGACCAGGCACACCGACGCGGCGCGGTAGTAGCGCGAAATCTCTTCGTGCGAGTGGTGTTTTTTGAGCAATACAATAGGCTTCCAGCGGCCCGCCGCAAACCTCCCATTGATGCGGTCCGCCTCGGCGCTCACTTCGTTGAGAAAATCCCTGTAGCGGGAAATATCCGTGCGGCTCGGCGCCCCGATCTGAATGAACGTAAAGCGGTGCTGATACGCCGGATAGCTTTCCAGAAAGTGCTCAATGCCGCGGAAGCGTTCAATGATTCCTTTGGTGTAGTCCACGCGGTCTACGCCGACGCCGAGCAAACTGCCCTCAATCCCCAACTCCTCGCAAATTTGCGCACGCAGCTCCCCGGCGCTTTTTCTTTCATTGACCGCGACATGCCCATTTGTTTCCGGAAAAGCCACGCTGATCGGATACGGCCGCACCCGCGTAACATGTCCCTGCCGGTTCACCGCAAAACGGTCCCACTCGGTGAGAGCTTCCAGCGCGCGATCCACCGTCTCCAGGAAGTTGTTGCAATGCTGCTGGATGTGGAAACCAATCAAGTCCGCTCCCAGCAAGCCGTCCACCACTTCGTGCTGGTAGGGACAAATCCCAAACACTTCGGCGTTCGGCCACGGAATGTGCCAAAAGATGGCCACGCGCGCATCCGGGCGCGCCTCCTTCACCATGCGCGGCAGCAACGCGAAGTGATAGTCCTGCGCCAGCAGCACCGGCGAGTCCGTACCTTCCATTTCCTGCAGCACCGCATCCGCGAACCGGCGGTTGGCCCGCTGATAGTGCACCCAATCTTCCGGCCGGAACGCCGGACGCGTGTGGGCAATATGGCAGAGCGGCCACAGCCCTTCGTTCGCAAAACCCTGGTAATAACCTTTTTCTTCTTCCGCGCTGAGCCACACCCGGCGCAGCGTATAGCTAGGATGGTCCGGTGGGACGCGTTGGTGATCCCGTTTGTCGGACACTTCCCGATCCGCATTGCCGGAGCCGTGCGCGATCCAGGTGCCGTCGCAGGCGACTAGGACGGGCTCAATCGCGGTGACCACGCCGCTGGCCGGCACGATCACTTTCACCGAATTGTCCTTGGCGTCGTGCACATACAGATAGGGTTCACGGTTCGAAACCACGAACAGGTGTTTGTCTTGCAGCTTGTGGCGCAAGCTTACCCGCAGCCGTTCGGCTGTCCACAGCGAAGCGTGCGATTCGCGCAAACGGGCCTCTTCTTCCGCACTGGCCCGCGCGGCATTCAAGTCCTTGGCCAGGTGCGTCACTTCGCGGTGGAGCTGCTTGAAGATTTCGTCTTGCAGCGGCGCCGGCGGCGCATGAGTCTGGCTGGTGCGGAGGGTCCGCAGCCAGTTCGCCGTGCGCGCCAGCGGCCGCGTGAAGTTCCAGCGCACCAGCACAAAAGCCAGGCCGCTGACCAGCAGCGTCTGGATGATGGCATTCAGCAGCGCATCGCGCATTGTGCGCTGCAGTTGCACGTCGATGTAACTGACATCGTGGAAAAGAACGAGCGTTCCCGCCAGCACGGCGTCCCGATGCAGTGGCAGGGCGAAAACGTGCATCGGCTCGGCCGGCGTGCCGTCTCCTGCATTCACCGGGCGGAACTCTCCATAACCGGCGTCTTTTTGGGCGGCGTGCAGGGACGTGTCTGGCTGAGTCTGAAACACACCCGGCAGGCCCGGCGTTATCGCAATCGCAAAGCCCTGGGTGTCGTAGATCGCAACGCCCTTCAAATGTTCGCGCTGCCCGAAGCGCGCCACCAGGCGCTGCAGGTTCTTCCCCTCGTTCGAACCCCCTCGCTCGAGGACCGGCTCGACGTTGTCCTGCAAGCTTTCCCCAAGAATCTCCGCCCGCCGCACCAGCTCATTGCGTAGGTTCCGCTTTTCGGTCCGCACCTGGTACGCCGCAAACAACAGCGACACCACCGCTACGCTGACGATCAGGGGCAGGACTATCTTCAGGGTCGTGCGCATCCGGACTCCCTCAACGACTGCGTCAACACCGCCCCCGGGGCTGATTCGGGCGGAATCGAGGGCGCAAAAGAGCCGCTCATGATGTGTTGCAACGATGTGCTCTACGAACTGCGGAAAAAAACGCTAATCCACCCGGATCACCGCCTGCGCGAACAAGGCGGCTCCTGAAGCCGGTGTGACCACCACGTGCACGGCGATGTTTCGCCCGGCATCCGAGCGGTATTCCACAAGCGCTTGGGCGCCGACGGTGAGTTTGCCTTCCACGCGGGTCTTGTCATCCACAAAAAACTCCACGTTTTGCAGGCTTTGCTTATCTTTGTCTTTCGCCACGGCCACCGTGAACTGCGCGTCACCCACGGAGGAGATCTTTCCGGAAACCGACTGATTCTCCGGTAAAGCCTTGGCCATGCCGGGTCGGGAAAGCGGCCGGGCCAAGGTTCCTATGGCGAAACAAAGAAGGACTAGGGCGGGGGCCGCTAGTATCGCACGAATTCTCATGGAGATATCTCCTTTATGACGGCGGCCCAGTCCTTCGCTGAAAAACTCAGAAACCGTCTGTGGCCTGCTTCCCACGCCAGCAAAGCATTTCCAATCAATGGGTTCTAGGATTCTCGAACTTCGCTGGCACAGCCGCTCAACTTGGAACCCAGCGCGCCACTCTGCTGCCGCCATTGCACCTCGAAGCGCACCTTTCATGCTACGTAGCGGCTCCGAAGAAATCTGTACAGTGTTCCCCTGAGCCTCCCGATTCAGCTAAGCGCTCAGACTAGGCGATGGACGATCTAAAGCCGTTTCGGAACCAGCCCGGCCAAGGCTCAGGCGCTTACGTTTCAAGTTTCCCAAGACATGCGAATGAGCTTCGGTGCGTCGGTGGAAACGCGCTATTCCCTGCGGTTAGCCGTCTAAAGTCCTTTGCTCCCGGCAAGCGGATCTATCTTGCATCGAGGTGGACTTATGCGGCGCTCCGTCTTGGTGTTCATTTCGCTCATGCTTCTGGCCACTGTGGCCCGAGGGCACTCCCACCCGCAGCTCTCCCCTGAGGTGCGGGAATTCGTAAAGATCGATGCTCCGATCGTAGTGCTCAAACACGTGCGCGTAATCGATGGAACTGGAACCGCGCCCCGCACGGATCAAGCGGTCGTGATTCAGGATGGAAAAATCATCGCGATCGGCGACGCGGCGGCGGTGAAAACGCCCGAGCAAGCGAAGGTCGTCGACCTCTCCGGTTACAGCGTGATTCCGGGATTGGTCGGCATGCACAACCACCTGCACTACACGGCAGACCAATCGCAGGACGCTCCGGGCCAGTTGATCAGCCCAATCACGTTCAGCGCGCCACGCTTGTATCTCGCTGCGGGCGTGACGACGATGCGGACGACGGGCAGCATCGAGCCCTATGCGGAGCTGAACCTCAAGCGCAAGATTGACGCGGGCCAGTCACCCGGACCCAAGATCGACGTCACCGCGCCGTATCTCGAAGGAGCAAACAGTTTCCTGACGCAGATGCACGAACTGAGCGGGCCCGACGACGCGCGGCGGATGGTGAACTTCTGGGCGGACAGCGGAACGACTTCGTTCAAGGCGTACATGAACATCACGCGAGAGGAGTTGCGCGCCGCGGCCGAGGAAACGCACAAGCGGCACCTTAAAATCACCGGACACCTCTGCAGCGTAGGTTTTCGCGAAGCCGCGGAAGCCGGCATCGACAATCTCGAGCACGGCTTCCTTATCGATACGGAGTTCCTGCCCGGCAAGAAACCCGATCAGTGTCCGCCGGGCGGCGGTGTCGGCTCTCCCGAGTTTCTGCAGCTCGATCCGAATGGCGCCCAGATGCAAGACCTTTTCCGATTTCTGATTGAGCATCACGTGGCGATCACGTCAACTTTGCCTGTTTTCGAGCAGTTTGTGCCGGGCCGACCGCCACTGCAGCAGCGCGTGCTGGACGCGATGCTGCCGGAAGCGCGCGCGAATTACTTAACGGCCCGCGTGCAGGTGCACTCGGATCCGCAGAACGGTTTTGCGGCGATCTTCAAGAAGGAGATGGAGTTGGAACATGCGTTTGTGCAAGCAGGCGGATTGCTGCTGAACGGACCGGACCCGTCGGGAATCGGCGGGAACTTGCCGGGGTTCGGCGATCAGCGCGGCGTGGAGTTGCTGGTGGAAGCGGGATTCACACCAGTGGAAGCGATTCGCATTTCTACATTGAATGGCGCCGAGTTCGAGGGCCGGGCGGATTCGATTGGCTCGCTGGCGGTTGGTAAGGCGGCGGACCTGGTGGTGATCCACGGAGATGCTTCCGCGAACATCAACGACATCGAGAAGGTGGAGATCGTGTTCAAGGATGGCGTGGGCTACGATTCGGCGAAATTGCTGGACTCGATACGGGGAATCGTCGGGCTCCGCTAGGGAAGCACGTGCTCGCCGCCGGCGGTCGCCAGAGACAAACCGACCAAGTGAGTGAGCATCGGCGCCCCGTATTGACATCGACCTTCTAGGCCAAGTCCTGGTAAGGCGCCAAGAAAGCTTCAGGCGGCTTCCAAGGCGTTCAGTTCATCAAAGAAATCCATAAATATTCGATAACTTCTAAGCAAGTTATAACGTCCCGCTAATCTTTCCCGCTTTGAGTGACAATTGATTTGACTCCCTCCGTCTATCGCCTCTATATCGCGGACAAGCGCTGTCAAATTCAGGGTTCCTCAAAAAACGGGGGTGTCAAATGTCCATCAATTCAAGGTGGGGCAATTTTGTCGTCGCGGTGTGTCTTTGTCTAAGCTTAGCTTTATGTTGTTCGATTCCGATCGCAGCACAAGTAGCCAGCACGGGCACGGTGTCTGGGCTCGTCACCGATCCTTCCGGCGGAGTCGTCGCCGGAGCAACCATCACACTCACCGATAAGACTACCAACGCCTCACGAACCGCAGTCTCCAACGACGCGGGACGCTACTTTTTTTCCAACGTTCCTCCTGGTTCCTACACAGTTAGCGTCCAACAAACTGGTTTCAGCATCGCAAAGGTCGACAACCTGACCGTCGCCGTAGGCGTTTCCTCAACTGTCGACTTTAAGCTGGAGATTGGCCAAGCCTCGCAGACTGTCGAAGTGACGGCCGTTGACGCTGGCCTGCAAACCATGAACGCCACCGTCGGGAACACCGTCAGTGGCGACCTGCTGCAGGATTTGCCTTCCATTCAACGCGATGCGGCCACCTTCGTTACGCTACAACCGGGTGTTTCTCCGGATGGCAGCGTGGCTGGCGCGGTCGTCGACCAGAGCACCTTCATGCTCGATGGCGGTCAGAACTCCAATGATATGGACGGCAGCATGACGGTGTATACGCCGAGCTTCGCTGGCGATCCCACCGGCGGCATCGTTTCCAGCCAAATTGGCGGAAGTCCGACCGGCGTCATGCCCACACCTCTCGACAGCGTCGAAGAGTTCAAGGTGGATACCGCCAACCAAACCGCGGACTTCAACAGCTCCGCTGGCGCCCAGGTCAAGGTCGTTACCAAGCGCGGCACGAACGCTTGGCGTGGCGCTGCCTATGAATATTATTTCGATAACTTACTTAACGCAAATACATGGGACAATAACGCTTCCGGAAGCGCGCAGCCCAGCTACCATTACAATCGCTTCGGTGTTGCCGCTGGCGGCCCGATCGTTTCCAAGGAATTCCTCGGCGGCAAAACCTACTTCTTCGGCAACTATGAAGGCTTTCGCTGGAACAACTCGCAAACCTACGAGGTTCCCGTTCCCAGCGCCAACATGCGCCTGGGCATCCTCACCTTCAACGGCGTCAACTACAATCTGAACACTGGCACCAACTGCGGTCCGAGCGGAACCGCTGCTTGCGACCCTCGCGGTCTCGGCATCAACCCGCTAGTTCAGCAACTCTGGAACACACTCGAACCGACCGGCAACGATCCGAGTTGCAACGTGCTGGTTGGAAAATATTGCGACGGCGTCAATGAAATCGGCTTCAAAACGAACGTCACGATTCCTTATTCTTCGAATTTTGCTGTAGCTCGCATCGACCACGATTTCGGCTCCAAGTGGCACTTCAACAGCAGCTACCGCTACTACAAGCTGAATCGTTCCACCGTGAACCAGGTTGACGTCGGCGGTGCCTTCAGTGGCGACACTTTGGGCGCCGGTACTTCACTGTCACAGCGGCCGCAGGTTCCCTGGTATCTAGTCGCCGGATTGACCACCAACATCACCTCGAATACCACCAACGACTTCCACTACAGCTACTTGCGCAACTATTGGGCCTGGCAGGATCCCGGCGGCATTCAGCAATTCTCGCAGCTCGGCGCTGCCCTCGAACCGATGGGCGAGTCCACGATTAGCTGTTTTGGCGTGACGTGCCCCGTCACTCTTGGTCCCTACAACGTCAACACGCAAAGCGTGCGTACCCGGTTCTGGGATGGCCACGACAACTTCCTGCGCGACGACATCAGCATGCTGAAGGGCAACCACCTGTTCACTTTCGGTGGCGCCTATCAGCGCAACTGGGACTATCACCAGCGCTCGGATAACGGCGGCGGCATCAATTATCAGCCGACCTACCAGTTGGGCGATTCCCTCGGCGGCGGCTTGGTGGATTTTTCAGCCACTACTCCCGCTGGTGTCAACGCTCAGAACTGGGCGCGCGACTCCGCCGCGATTCTCGGTATCGTCACCGATTCGCAGATCGCCTACACGCGCAGCGGAACCAATCTCAATCTGAATCCCCCGCTCACTCACGCGTTCGATCAGAGCACCATCCCCTATTACAACGTGTACTTCAGCGATTCCTGGCATATGAAGCCGTCCATCACCCTGACCTACGGCCTCGGCTGGACGCTCGAGATGCCTCCGACCGAAGTCAGCGGCAAACAGGTGGAACTCGTGGATGCCAGCGGCCAACAACTCGATGTCGCGGCCTTTCTGCGGCAACGCGAAGCCGCTGCTCTCGAAGGTCAGGTTTTCAATCCTCAGGTCGGCTTCGCGCTCGTCGGCAACACGGGTTCTGGACAGAAGTACCCTTATGAGCCCTTCTACGGTTCTTTCAGCCCGCGGGTAGCGGTAGCTTGGAATCCCAGCTTCGACCAAGGCTTCCTGGGCCGGACTCTCGGCCATGGCAAGAGCGTTATTCGTGGCGGTTACAGCCGCATCTATGGTCGTCTGAACGGCGTCGATCTAGTGCTGGTGCCGCTGCTCGGTACCGGCCTCATTCAAGCCGTGCAATGCGGCACCAACAACATGAATGGCCTCTGCACTGGTCCGGTCTCGGTCGCGAATGCCTTCCGCATCGGTAAGGACGGCAACACCGCGCCCATTCCCGCTGCCTCAGCCACGCTGCCGCAGCCCGTCTTCCCCGGTATTAACAGCGTTTCGGCCGCCGCGGGTGAAGCTTTGGATCCCCACTTCCGCCCGAACGTTGTCGATTCCTTCGACCTGACGATCCAGCGCCAGCTCACCAACAAAGTGCTTCTGGAAGTTGGCTATATTGGCCGTCGCATTACCCACGAATATCAGCCCATCAACATCAATGGCGTGCCGTACATGATGACCCTTGGCGGGCAGCGATTCGACAAAGCCTATGCCGCCATCGAAACAGGACTCGGGTGCGCCACGTCGTTCGCCGCTTGCGGCGCAGCCGTGCCGACGACCGCTGCCGGGAAATTAGCGTACGCTAACGGCTTTGCTCCGCAACCCTTCTTCGAGAGTGCCATGAATCCAGCCTATTGCGCGGGGTTCGCCAGTTGCACTGCCGCCGTCGTCTTCAACCAACTCAGCAACTTCGAAAACCAAAAGGTCTGGAGTCTCTGGAGCAGCCTGGACAACGGCGGCTTCAACTTCCCGCGATCGATGGAGAACACGCCCATCGGCTGTGCCACTGGCACCGAAATCGGATGCAGCGGGCAGTTGACTTCCGGCGTGGGCGTCAACGCTAGCACCGGCCACGGCAACTACAATGGCCTGTTCATCTCCACGCGCATCACGCAATGGAAGGGCATCACCCTCAACGAAAACTTCACCTGGAGCAAGACTCTCGGCACGGGAGCCCTCGTCCAGGCCACCAGCGAATACACGCCCAACGATGCCTTCAACCTAAACAACCAGTATGGCTTGCAGGGCTTCGACCGCAAGTTTGTTTTCAACAGCTATGCGATGATCGAAGATCCTTGGTACAAGGGCCAACGCGGCATCCTCGGACACCTTGCCGGTGGTTGGTCGCTGGCTCCCATCTTTGCCGTAGGCAGCGGCGCCCCTATCGGTTGCGTCGACAACACCGGCTCGCAAGCTTTCGGCGCTGGCGATGGCCGCAACTTCTTCACTGCTGAAAACTGCATTCTCACCAAGGCCGTGGGCAGTGGCTCTTCGTCTCTTCATGCCAACAACGGCAGCAACGCCGGAACGATTGGCTTCAACATCTTTGCGAATGCCGACGCGACCCAGGCTACTCTGCGGCCGGCGATTCTCGGGCTCGACACCGGGACCGGCGGCATCGGCGTGTTCCGCGGTCTATCCTACTGGAACGTGGACATGCGACTGGTGAAGGACATACGGATCCGGGAGAGCATGGGTCTGCAATTCCAGTACGTCGTCACCAACGTGTTCAACCATCCGGTGTTCGCCGATCCGAATGCTTCCAACTTCTCGCAGGGCGTCGACCCGACTAGCGCGGGCTTCGGCGTCGTCAACTCCCAAGGTAACAACCCCCGGCAGATGCAGTTCGGTCTGCGCTTCACCTTCTAACCCTTGCCGCAGGGCATTTTGCCACCAAACAAAACGGGGAAGGCCTCACCGCCTCCCCGTTTTTCTTTTGGCCGTTTGGACGCACCACGTTCTGGATGCTTCTGCGCCGCCTTCTACTACGGGCGGCGGTGGGACTCGCGATCCGCGGGCCTATAAGAGAACAAACTTGGCACTCAGGCTTTTTTCGCTCGCATCGGAGAAGAAGTACTAGGCCGCCGTGGTGTCACACTGGGCGCATTCCACAGGTCACCCACCGAGCCTTCCTTGACTTGCCGTGCCCGCGACGGAATAATGAGAAAGCATGAGCCTCAAGGCCGGAGGCATCGAGGACGTGTTCCTGGATGTAAAAGAACTTGCTGTCCGCAAATTGCACTTTCGGAAGATCTACCATCCGGGTGCGATTGACTTCCATTCGTCCGAGATCAAGCAGGTCGCGGACCTGGAAGTGGCGGCGACAGCCGAGTTGCTCGATGGGCAAATCCGCATCGAGGGGCAGCTCGAAACCAAAATCGAAATGGTTTGCGCCCGCTGCCTTGAGCCGGTAGTCGAAGACGTCAATCGTTCCTTCGACCTGTTCTATGCCCCGCTGCCGAAAGGGGCCAAGCCCAAGGAAGACCGGCTGCAGCTCGACGATACCGAGATTGGTTTTTTTGAAGGCGATGGCCTGTTTCTGGCAGACGTACTCCGGGAGCAGGTGCTCCTGGCTTTGCCGGTAAAAGTGATCTGCCAAAGCGATTGTCGAGGATTGTGTCCCAACTGTGGTGCAAACCTGAACCACGAGGAATGCCGCTGCGAGACGCATGCCAGCGATCCGCGGCTGGCGCCCCTCGCGCGCCTCAAGCAGGACTGGCTGAAAAAACAATAGTTTTCCGGGCCGAAAGCCCATAAACTCCGCTG
>Ga0335079_10000790_pt1 | contig 35939 bp, 30 predicted proteins | sample Lox_Sample_33_FD_206719 | JGI IMG/M metagenome (GOLD analysis project Ga0335079, IMG submission 206719) | Soil microbial communities from Loxahatchee National Wildlife Refuge, Florida, United States - Lox_Sample_3.3 | ecosystem: Environmental > Terrestrial > Soil > Wetlands | place: USA...
CAAGCTGGACGCGGGCATCATCAGCTATCTGCGGCAGGCGCCCAAGCACGTGTTGCCCATGGACGTGCTGCGCACCACGATCTCCGCGCTTTCCTATTTCGATCCGGAAGAGCGGGACAACACGCGCCAGGCCAACATGCGCAAGGTCATCCGCCTGACCTCGCAACTGGCGATGATCGTGGCCTACTATGACCGCATCCGCAAGGGCCTGCAGTTGGTCGAACCCGACCGCTATCTCTCCCACGCGGCGAATTTCCTGCTCATGCTCAAAGGCGAGCCGCCTTCGAAAACCGCCGAGCGCGCTCTGGACATCGCGCTCATCCTGCACGCCGACCACGAGTTGAACGCTTCCACTTTCGCCGCACGCGTGACTGCGGCAACGCTGTCGGACATGCACTCGGCCGTTACCTCCGGCATCGGCGCGCTCAAAGGGCCGCTGCACGGCGGAGCCAACGAAGAAGTGTTCAAGATTCTGGAAGCCATCGACCGCTCCGGGGCCGACCCTGTGGAGTTCGTGAAGGGCATGCTGGCGCAGAAGAAGAAAATTCCCGGTTTCGGCCACCGCGTCTACCACACCGAAGACCCCCGCGCCACCCACCTGCGTAAGATGTCGCAGGAGCTGGGGGAATCGGCAGGCGAGCCCAAGTGGTTCCAGTTCTCCCACAAGATCGAGGAGTTCATCAAGGCCGACAAGAAGCTCAACGCCAACGTGGACTTCTACTCGGCCTCGACCTACCACACGCTGGGAATTGACCTCGACCTGTTCACGCCGGTGTTTGCGGTGTCGCGCATCAGCGGCTGGACGGCGCACGTGCTCGAGCAGCTCGATGACAACCGGCTGATCCGCCCGCGCGCCGAGTATGTGGGGCCCAAGTACCCAGCGCCGTACGTGCCTATCGACCGGCGGCAGTAGGAGTCCCTGGGCGGCGGTTCAGCATCTAATAGGCAGTTGACTTCCCGCGACTTCGCTCCTAACGTGGAAGTAGTTCTTTGACCAGTCGCAGGGCGCAAACGCGCTGATCGTACCGTGGGGGCGCCACGGATTCGACGGAGATGCTTGCGGCTAAGAGGCATGCCGGGGTGCACACACCCGTAATCGCGTGCAAAACGATAATTGCCAATACAGAACTGGCATACGCTGCTTAATTAATTAAGTAGCCGTCCTCCGCGGCCACGTCCGCAGGTTGCGGAAGGACGTCACACAGCGGACTGGCCTGCGGCGCTCGGCCCGTGCGCCGCGGGTGAGATCATCGGGCTAGTGGCTCGCGTTTCTTGTCGGTTCTGAGCGCGGGTTGCGAAAGTTTCCGGCGAAGGCCGGAAGCGTGAACTCGACTAAGCATGTAGTCTCTTGGCCAGTGACATTTTCGGACGCGGGTTCGACTCCCGCCGCCTCCACCACTATTTTGGAATGACAACGCTTAGCACACGACTCCTGCCACTTCTGCTGCTGGTTCTGATTGCCATGGCGCCGGCGACCGCCCAGGCTCAGGCTGCGAATCAACCCCAGAACGCTGTCCAAGCCGAACCTTCCTCCAGCACACAACCAATCACGGCCTACACGGTTTCAGGCGAGCAATATCGGCGGGCGGTCGAATATTCGCGGGCCAAGTACCGGCATTACTTCATTGGCGCCGGCTACGGACTGCTGACGCTTGTTCTGGTGCTCTATCTTCGCTTGGGTTCGAAGTTTCGCGATTGGGCGGAAAGGATTTCCCAGCGCCGCATAGTGCAGCTTGTCATCTATGCGCCGTTGATGTTGCTGGCCGTGACTCTGCTTGGACTGCCGACCGACATCTGGGACCAGCGGCTGGAGTTGACCTATGCACGTTCTGTGCAGGGATGGGGATCGTGGGGAACCGATTGGATCAAGAGCCTGCTCATCACGCTCGTTTTGGGAACGGTGCTGGTGTGGATTCTCTACGGCGTGATCCGGCGCAGCCCGCGGCGCTGGTGGTTCTATTTCTGGCTGGCCTCCCTGCCGGTGCTGGGGCTGGTTCTGTACTTGGCGCCGGTTGTCATCGAGCCGATGTTTTTCCAGTTCAAGCCTCTCGATGCCACTCATCCCCAACTGGTCAGCGAAATCCAGAAGGTCACGAAGCGCGGCGGCATCTACATCCCGCGCGACCGCATGTTCGAGATGAACGCCAGCTCGAAGTTGACGGCCCAGAACGCATATGTGGCCGGCTTCGGAGGCTCGAAGCGCGTGGTCGTCTGGGATACCACCCTGGCCAAGGCCACCATCCCCGAGACGTTGTTCGTCTTCGGGCACGAGATGGGTCACTACGTGCTGCTGCACATTCCCAAGGAGCTTTCGCTTCTGGCAGTGCTGGTGCTGGCCCTGTTTTACCTCGCATACCGCTGCACAGGATGGATGCTCGAGCGGTGGGGCGAGCATTGGGGGATCCGCAGCATAGACGATTGGGCTTCGCTACCCATGCTGCTTCTACTCATCTCGTGCCTCACGTTTCTCGCGGCTCCGGCCTTCAACAGCATCAGCCGGTACTTCGAGCATGAGGCCGACCGCTACGGGCTTGAAGTCATCCACGGGCTGGTGCCCGACTCGTCGCAGGTCGCCGCGCGATATTTTCTCAAGAGCGGCGAAACCAACCTCGCCGACCCCAATCCCAGTCCGTTCATCAAATTCTGGCTGTTTGACCATCCGTCACGCAGCGAGCGTGTGCAGTTCGCGGCGAGCTACGATCCGTGGTCCCGAGGCGAGCAGCCGAAATACGTGAAGTAACCGGCATTCACAATCGGACAGCGCTTACGTTCCTGTGGTAGGCGCGGGAAGATTGCCCGCCGATTGACTTACGTTGAGCTAATCCTGGGCTGGTATCGCAGTTCTGGCGTCCGATCTGGGCACAATTTGCGATGTTCAGAGTTGCAGGCAAGTTGTCCTGCTAATTTTCGTCGTAGTCAACAAAACAGGCTGTCGCGGCGAAACCGGAAAACTCACGGTTACACGAAGGGCATCATAGCCGTGGAGATCGGGCCCCACATTTTGCTGATTGGGCTCAACAAACGACGACATATGACCAAGAAAAACCGAAAGAAGATGCATGGTACCGTGGAAAAAATCATCAAATCTGCCGGTCCGGGCGTACCGGAAAAGGTGCAGATCGGCGTTGAAGAGGCAGATCATCTCTATCGAGAGATTCGTGTCGAAAACGTTCTTACCGACGAAAACGGGCGACCGGCTCATCTCAAGCCTGAGGCGCACGTCGATGTCATCCTCGAAGCCGACACCGACGCTACCACCAGCCACTGAAATCCGTGAGATTCTCTGGGCGGGCTTGCTGTTTGCCTGTGTCGGGGATGATCCGTCCGAAACCGCCTCAACCCTTCTTGCCGCCAATCCGCTGCAAGACTCCTGGACAAGCGGACCGGCCTGTTGGCTAGCATATTGTTAAGTCATGCTATCCGCTATTCCGTGCGCTGATTCTTTTATACTTTGTACAACCGAGATCGTTCAGTCTTAGAATCTCGTTCATACCCAAACCAATCCTCTCGGACCGAAGTGCGAGGTTGATTGCCATGCGAATACTGGTGGCAGATGATCATGAAGTAGTACGGCGCGGTTTAGCCTCTCTTCTGCGGTCGCAGCCGGAATGGGAAGTGTGCGGCGAGGCCGCCGATGGCCGAGAGGCCGTGGAAAAGGCTCTGCAGTTAAAGCCTCAAATCGTGATCATGGACATCGGAATGCCCAACCTCAATGGGCTGGAAGCGACGCGGCAGATTCTGAAAGCGAATCCTGATGTCAGCGTTCTTATCCTCACCCTGCATGACTCGGATCAGGTCGTGCGCGATGCCCTGAACGCAGGCGCGCGCGGATTCCTGTTGAAGTCGGACGCCGCCCGCGACCTGATCGCAGCCGTGGAGGCCCTGCGGCGGGGCAAGATCTACTTCACTCCCAAAGTCGGGGTGATGGTGCTGGAGGGATATCTGCAGCGCGACCACAAATCGGCGCCCGAGCCGCAGATCGCAAACCGACTCACGGCACGGGAGCGCGAAATCGTGCAACTGCTAGCGGAAGGGAAGACTTCGAAAGAAGTAGCTGTGGCCCTTGGGATGAGCGTGAAGACAGCGGAAACTCACCGTTCCAATATCCTGCGCAAGCTGGAGCTGCACTCGATCAGCGCGCTTGTGCTCTATGCGTTGCAGAACAACATCCTGCACGTCCCGCCGGCTGTGAGACCCGGGGCGGGCGCAAAACCCCCTTATCGTTAACGACATCCTTCATCTAGAATAGATACATGGCACGCGAGATGAATTCCACGCCCAGCGCCAGCGGGGAAGAGCGCTTCGACAACCTGGTCGGCTCCGAGCATGACTCGCGACGGGTGCGCTCGGTAACCTTCGGCTACGATCAGCCCGAGGGTGTGCTGCTTGCCCAGCTCGACAAAGCCGTGAACTGGGTGCGCAAGAGTTCGCTCTGGCCGATGAGCTTCGGCCTGGCCTGCTGCGCGATCGAGATGATGTCGATGGGGGCGTCGCGCTTCGACATCGCGCGCTTCGGCGCGGAAGTCTTCCGGCCGTCGCCGCGGCAAGCCGACCTGATGATTATCGCCGGGCGTGTCTCCAATAAGATGGCGCCGGTGATCAAGCAACTCTACGAGCAGATGCCGGAACCCAAATGGGTGATCTCCATGGGCGCCTGCGCTACCTCGGGCGGCGTGTACAACAACTACGCGCTGGTGCAGGGCGTCAACCAGGTGATCCCGGTGGATGTCTACGTGCCCGGCTGCCCGCCGCGTCCGGAGCAGTTGATCTACGCCATCATGCTGCTGCAGGACAAGATCATGAAGGAGCGCGGCAGCTTGAAGCGCGCGCTGAATCTGGCGTAGCCGCTCGCGCCCGCGAGGCGCTGCAGGTTGTCCCCCCAAAGAGCAAACCATAGTAAGGCGGAAGTCACTTTCCAAACTTGCGGCGGGGCTTCTGCTTTTTCGAGATGGACCGGATCGTGAGCGTTCCTCTGCCACTCGTCGCCAGAGGTGTCTTGGCCTGGGCGATGGCAGCGGTGATGAGAGCGTCCACTTCCGGGCGCGACAGCGTGTCGGCAGACTCCAGGCGAATAAACCGATTCTGACTGCCCGAGCCAAGCAGGATCTTGTGCGGATCCGGAAGGCTAGCGCCGCGGTAAAAGGCCAAACCCACTCCATTTGCCGCAGCGGCTATCGAGACGATGGAATCTGAAGGACGCCCTGTGGCGGAATAGCCGATAACGAAGAAGTTGTAGTTGTCCCATACCAGCTCGTTGGCGGTCGGCAGGCGCTTCCGCAGCGCCTTGCGCACCGCGCGAATCAAGGCTTGGCTCTTCGGCTCAAACTTCTCAATGAAGCCCTGGAGCTGCTCTTCAGGCTCGCTCGATTTCTCCCTGGCCCGCCGCTGCTTCATGGGAGCTAATTCTGCAGCAGGCGCGACATTCAATCAACTCAAGAGGGCGGGGCGGGCCAGAAGAGCAGGGTATCCTACTTGGCCACGGATGTAGCCATCGCACCATGTTGCTGGGCGACGGTCCAGGTGCCGATCCGGGTCTCCAGCACGTTGAGCGGCAGAGCGCCGGCGCCCAGCACTTCGTCGTGGAAGGCACGCAGGTCGAACTTGTCTCCCAATTGTTTGCGGGCCCGCTCGCGCAGTTCAACGATCTTGAGCTGGCCAATCTTGTAGCTGAGCGCCTGCGCCGGCCAGGAGATGTAGCGGTCGGTTTCCGACTGTACCTCGGGCTCGTCGATGGCAGAGTGCGCGTGGAAGTAATCCACCACCTGCTCGCGGGTCCAGTGCTTGGAGTGGAAGCCGGTATCCACCACCAGCCGGATAGCGCGCAGCATCTCGTCCTGCAGCCGGCCGTAGTCGCTGTAAGGGTCTTTGTAGAACCCCATCTCTTTTCCCAGCTTCTCCGAGTAGAGCGCCCAGCCCTCGGTGTAGGCGCCGTAGAACTCTTGCTGGCGGAAGGGCGGCAGCTCGGGCAGTTCCTGGGCAATGGAAATCTGCATGTGATGTCCGGGAACGCCCTCGTGATAGGCGGTGGATTCGATGTTGATCAGCTTGCGGTGCTCGAAGTCGCCGGTGTTGACCATCACGTGTCCGGGCCGGGAGCCATCGGGCGTGCCCTGGTTGTAGTGGGTGGCGGCTTCCTTCTCGTGGAACTCCTCGATAGGCATGACTTCGAGCTTGGCCTTGGGCAGACGGCCGAAGGCAGTGGGGAGCTGCGCCCACATGGTATCGGTGTAGCTGCGATAGAGATCGAGAATCTGCTGCCGGGAGTGTGCGTGCAGCTTGGGATTTCTTTCGATGTCGGCGTTGAGCGTCTTCACGTCTTTGTAGCCAAGTTTCTGCGCGATGGCCAGCATCTGCGCTTCGATCTCCGTCACTTGCCGGAGCCCAAGTTGGTGGATTTCTTCCGGACTAAGGTCGGTGGTGGTGCTGCGCTTCACCATGGCGGCATAGCGGGCAGTGCCATCCGGAAGCGACCAGATCCCGGCTTCGGTGCGGCCCTTGGGGGCATACTCTTCGCGCACGAACCTGGCGAACTTTGTGTAAGCTGGGTCAATTGATTCGCGGATGGCGGCGACAGTGGCATCGTGCAGCCGTTTGCGGTCGGCTTCCGAGATCGAGTCAGGGAACTTGCTGAGGGGCTGCGCGAAAGGACTTTTCTTCACGTCTGCGGTGACGATGTTGTCGGATTGTGTCGCCACCTTTTCCAGCAGGAAGCGTGGCGGCATCAGGTGATCGGCCATTCCGCGGCGCATGTTATCCGTGGTGTCGTCGAGCACCTTGGGGAACTTGCGCAGGCGGGCAATGTAGTCTTCGTAGTCCTTCACATTGGTGAAGGGCAGCATGGCGACCAGTTGCGGCATCTGCAGGTGCGGGCCGCTCATCTGGTTGACCGGCATTTCCCATTCTTTAAAGGAGGCGAAGCCGAGCTGCTCCTTGAGGTCGCGGACCATCAGCGCCTTGTTGAGCTTTTCCTGTTCGGGGAAGCCGGTGGTGTCGACGGCTTCGAAGCGCGCGAGGAACTTGCGGCTCACTTCCAGATCGTCCAGCACGGCCTTCAGCGAGACGTCCGTGAGCTGGTCGTTATAGCGCTTGTCTCCGAGGATGGTGGCGTACTCAGGGTTGGTCTTCAGGGCGTATTCCCATTGCTCGGCGAGCAGGTCGTTCAAGGCCTTGCGGCGGGCCTCAAGATCAGCGGCGGGCGGCACAGTGGCGGGCAAAAGCGTCGTCAAAAGCAGCACAAAAAACAGGACAGGGCGCATCCGAGTCTCCTCTTGGCAGAATCAGTATCGTAGTACGAAGCTGGAGCAGCGAAGTTCACACCCCTGGAGCAGACGTTTAGACGCACCAGCAGCGCCTTGGATAGCAAAACGCCAGGGATTTCCACGAATATTAACGGATCTGGCTTCATTCGTCTTCGATCCGTGCGAATCCTGCGGCCTGCTCGGCGATGAAACATCAGGCGTGGTACAAAGGCCCTATGGCGCAACCTGACTCCCTGACCGCTCTTGCCCCCTGCCGCGTAGACCTGGCCGGAGGCACAGTGGATATCTGGCCGCTCTACCTCTTTCATCCTGGAGCGGTAACCGTCAACTTTGGGGTTAGCGTGCTGACACGTTGCACCCTCCGGCGGCTGGCGGGCAAGAAGATCCATCTCAAGTCGCTGGATACCGGTGCGGAAGACCATTTCCCAGACCTGGAGGCGTTGCGTTCCGCCAAGAAGGTTCGCCACGCGCTCGCCGCGCATCTGCTCCGCTTCTTTTGTTCCGAAGGCGGACTGGAGCTGGAGACGCACTCTGAATCGCCGGCGGGGGCGGGCATCTCCGGCTCATCCGCACTGATGATCGCGACCACGGCGGCGCTAGCCCGCTGGACCGGCCGCGAACTCGGGCTCGAAGATATCCGCGTTCTGGCGCAAAACGTGGAAGCGCAACTGATCCGCGTTCCCACCGGCTGTCAGGATTATTACCCGGCGCTCTACGGCGGAGTGAATGCGATTCACCTTGACCCTGATGGCATCCATCGCGAGGCGGTGCCGGTGCCGGCGCAGGAGATTGACGCGCGCTTCCTGCTGGTCTACACCGGAGCGCCGCGGCAGTCGGGCATCAACAACTGGGAAGTGTTCAAGGCCCACATCAACGGCGACCGCCGCGTTTTCCGCAACTTTGAGCAAATCGTTGCCGTGGCGCGGGCCATGCATGCCGCTCTCGCCGCTGCAAAGTGGGAGGAAGTTGCGCGCCTGCTGCGCGCGGAGTGGAAGCTGCGCAAGACTAACGCTCCCGGGATCACCACACCCTTGATCGACAAGCTGATGGCGGTGGCGAACAAAAATGGCGGCCTGGCAGCCAAGGTATGTGGGGCAGGCGGAGGAGGGTGTGTGGTCTTCATGGTCGAGCCCGGAGCAAAGCCGCGCGTGGGGGAGGCGATTCGCGCCAGCGGCGGGCAGATCCTGGCGTTCCGGGTGGCTCGCGCGGGATTGGAGATTGCCGGGGCAATGCCATGAATCCAGGCTATATCTTTTTTGCTGCAGATCAGCGGCTGCGTGCGGGTTGGCGGTTCCTGGCGTCGGTTGGAGTCGTTGTGGCTGTGTCCGTGATTGTGAGGCTTGTGCGGAGTGCTGCCCCGGACATGCATCATTTGGGAGCGAATACGGTGCTGCTCCTGAGCTTTCTGTTGGCGCTTCTGGTAGCTGGCTTCGCGGTGCTGCTCTATCATCTCGACCGGGTGCGTAGCAGCCTGTTGTCCGCAATGGGGTTGCCGCTAGACCGAAGCGGGCTGAGAGATACCGGGTTGGGAGTAGTGTTCGGGCTGGCGATGGTTTCGGGCTGTGTAGGCGCTATCGCGATACTCGGCCGCCTCCGCCTGCAAGCCGGTCCGGTGCACGCAGGGCCCATTGCAGCGGTTGTGGCGATGGGACTGGTCGCGGCAATGAACGAGGAAATGGTCTTCCGCGGCTATCCATTCCAACGGTTGGTAGAAGCGATCGGAGCGCCTGGAGCGGTGATTTTCCTGGCAGGCTTGTTTGGGGCCGGACACCTGCACAACCCGAATGCCACGGTGTGGGGGGCTCTGAACACCGTCGGGTTTGGGGTATTCATGGCGCTGGCGTATCTACGCACGCGCGCGCTTTGGCTGCCCTGGGGGGTGCATTTTGCCTGGAACCTGGGCTTGGGATTGGGTTACGGATTGACGGTCAGCGGTCTCAGTCAATTCTCCGTCGTGGTGCACGGGACTATCGCGGGTCCGCGGTGGCTCACCGGAGGAGACTATGGCATCGAAGCCAGCGCCACGGCAACTGTGATGCTCGTGGTGGCCAGCGTGGCTTTGCTGACCCTGGTGAAGCCTCGGTCGGCGCCGCAGACCATCGTCGGCGAGGACAAGCCGCCGGCGATCACTCCCGGCCCTAGCCAGATTTCTCTGGGCGGCATCCAATAGTCGGTCCGCGGCAGTTGCAAAAATGCCGCCGGAAGCGAATCATAGAGCCACCCCCTTCGCAGAGAGTCCCGTGAACCGTTGCCTTGGCACCATCGCCGTCTTCCTGCTTCTCGCGGTGAGCGCGTGGGCGGATTCCCAGCCTGCGGACGCAAAATCCACGGCCCCGGACAAGCGCCAGCCTATGACCCAGAAGACGCGCTTCTATGTCATTCGCGGATTGCAATCCGAGATCGCGTTTGCGCGAAAGCCCTTTCCTGTGGGGACCAAGGGCATCATCCTGCACGAGGATGGCACCACGACGCCCGATGAGGGTCAACTGGCGAAGGAACTCGCGGTTATGGGGCCGGCGGTCCGTCCCGGCGATCGCGTCACCATCACCAATATCAAGATCGCCAAAGAGTTCATCCTGTTTGAGCTCAACGGCGGTCCCATGAAGAAGAAGAAATGGTATCAGCACGTTGACGTGGACATGGGGGGCGTCCCGACGGTGACGCAAACGTCGCAGCAGGCCCCCGACAATCCTCGGGGAACGTTGCTCATTCTGGCTTTCAAGGGTTTCGTTCCAGAGATTGAGCCTGAGACGCTCAAGAAAATGCTGTACCCGGTGCTCGACTTCAGCAGCAAGTCCGCCGCTGAAGCGTACCTGGACACGATTCCGCCCAAAGCCAAGCTAGCGATTCAAAACCACCAGGTGCTCGTCGGCATGAACCAGGAGATGGTGACGTACGCCAAGGGGCGTCCGCTGAAAAAAATCCGCGAGACCGACGAGCGCGGCAGGGGGTACGAAGAATGGTTGTACGGCGAGCCTCCCCAGGATGTCGAGTTCGTGCGCTTCATCGGCCCCGAGGTGGTGCAGTTGAAGATCATGAAGGCGGACGGGGAAAAGATTGTCCGCACGGAAAAAGAAGTGGATCTGAAGGAGGTCCGCGAGGCCGAGGCACGGAAGCAAGAGCAGGAAGCCGCCAAGCCAAAGCCGGTGGCGAATCGTCCTACGCTGCGGCGTCCGGGGGAAGAAGACGATCCCGACGTTCCGCGCCGGAGTGCGCCGCCTCCACTCCCACCCATGGATCCCAACGAGCATGATCCCACCATGGGCCCGCCGCGTGGACCCACGCCGCAGGCCCCGCCCCCAAATCCCTCTCCGCCGGGTGACTTGGTCCAGCAGGACGGCGGGTAGGTCCGGCATTCTTGTACCTACGCAGCCGTAGCTATAAGGGTTGGCGGCAAACGCCGCGGGACTTTACACTGTTGATGTGAAGATCGCGCTCGGGCAGATCAATCCCACGGTCGGCGATTTTGAAGGCAATGCTGCCAGGATTATCGATTTCGCGCGGCGCGCACGTGACCGGGCGGCGGAGCTAGTGGTCTTCTCCGAACTGTGCGTGTGCGGTTATCCGCCGCGAGATCTGGTGGAGAAGCCCTCATTTGTCCAGGCGAACTGTCGGGCCGCCTCGCAAATCGCCGAAAGCACGCGTGGCATAGCCGTAGTGGTCGGCCTGGTGACGCCGGCGCAATCCGACACCGGGAAATCTGTGATGAACTCGGCGGCGCTGCTGCGCGACGGCCGCACCGAATTTCTCCAATCCAAGATGTTGCTGCCCACCTACGACGTCTTCGATGAGATGCGCAACTTCGCCCCCGCCAAGCACCAGGAAGTAATGCCTTTCGGCGGACGCAAGCTGGCGCTTACGGTCTGCGAGGACGCGTGGAACGACAAGCATTTCTGGGACCGCCGCCTCTATGGCATCGATCCGGTCGAGATGCTGATGGGCGCGGGCGGAAACTTTGTGATCAACATCTCGGCTTCGCCCTTCCACATTGGCAAGCGCGAGTTTCGCAGCCGCATGCTGGCAGCCATTGCTCGCCAGTACAAGACGCCGCTAGTAATGGTGAACCAGGTGGGCGGCAACGACCAACTGGTCTTCGATGGCTCCAGCCTCGCGCTCGCTCCCGACGGCCGGGTGGCAGCGCAGGCAAAGTCGTTTGAAGAAGACCTGGTGTTCTTTGACAGCGAGACGCTGGCCGGCGACATGCATCCGCAGGTGGAGGGCGAGGAGGCGAGCGCTTATGCCGCGCTGGTGCTGGGCACGCGCGACTATGTCCGCAAGTGCGGCTTCGAGCGGGTAATCGTCGGGTTGAGCGGAGGCATCGATTCCGCGCTCACCGCTTGCATTGCGGTGGACGCCCTCGGCGCCGCCAACGTCACCGGCGTCGGCATGCCGGGCCCGTATTCCTCAAGCGGCTCCATCGACGACGCCCGCGCGCTCGCTGGCAATCTCGGCATCCGCTTCGAGGCCTTGCCGATCGGCGCGGTGTTCGATGATTTCCGCAAGACGCTGAAGCCCGCTTTCGCCGGGCGTCCCGAGGACGTAACCGAAGAGAACATTCAGGCTCGTATTCGCGGCACGCTGCTGATGGCGCTCTCCAACAAGTTCGGGGCGCTGGTGCTGACCACGGGGAACAAGTCCGAACTGGCGGTGGGCTACTGCACGCTCTACGGCGACATGGTGGGCGGGATGGCGGTGATCTCCGACGTACCTAAGACCATGGTCTATCGCCTGGCGCGTTACGTAAACTCGCGCCAGCCCATGATCCCACAGGCGACGCTCGAGAAACCGCCCTCGGCCGAGCTGCGTCCCGACCAGACTGACCAGGACACGCTGCCGCCCTACGAGGTGCTGGATACCATTCTGGAAGACTACATCGGAGACCTGAAGACGCCGGAGCAGATCGCCGCCGAGCGGCACTACGACCTGGCCCTGGTTCGTAAGGTGGCGCGCATGATCGAGCGCAGCGAGTACAAGCGCCAGCAGGCGGCGCCCGGCATCAAGATCACGGAAAAAGCCTTCGGCATGGGACGGCGTTTCCCCATCGCCCAGAAATCCGACGTGTGAGAAAGGACACCATGCAGCGTTCGCTGTTCCTACTGATCGTGTTGCTGGCGGCAACCGGCTGGGGCCAACAGTCCTCGACCACCCCCAGCCTGCCGGCGGCTCCCTTTTCGCAAAGGCTGCCTTCCAAGGAAACCGTGGAGTCGTTTATGAAGCACTGGTTCGGCTACGACGCGACCATCACCTGGCAGGTGGCGCAGATCCAGCCCGCCGAGGCGGCCGGTTTCGCGCAGGTGGTGGTGGCCATGGAAAAGGGCGGACAGCGGCAGCAGATGGTGCTCTACATCACACCCGACGAGAAGCACGCCTTCACCGGGGAGGTCATTCCCTTCGGCGCCGATCCGTTCGCGCCGGCACGCAAGGAGCTTGCCACGAGCACCACAGGAATCTCCCGCGGACCGGCCACCGCACAACTCACGGTTGTGGAGTTCAGCGACCTGGAATGTCCACACTGCAAGCAAGCGCAGCCTATCATCGACAAGCTGATGGGCGATTTCCCCAAAGCGCGCCTCGTTTTCCAGCAGTTTCCCATCGAGGCGGCGCATCCCTGGGCCTTCAAGGCGGCGTCCTGGGGCGAGTGTATTGGGCGCGAGAACAACGCAGCGTTCTGGAAATTCGTAAACGCAGTTTATGACGACCAGCTCAACATCGATCCCCAGAATGCGGATGCCAAGATGAAAGAGCACGCCACGGCCGCCGGTGCGGATGCCGCCAAGGCCGCCACCTGCGCCGCCAGCCCCGAGACCGCCAAGGCGGTGCGAGATTCGCTGGAAATGGGCAAGCAGGTGGGCGTCACTGGCACACCCACGGTATTTCTGAATGGCCGCAAGATCTCCGCCATCACTACCATTCCCTACGAGACGCTGAAGGACTTGACGCACTTTGCGGAAAGTCAGGGGCCGAAATAGGGTAAGAGCTAGAATCCAACCTGCTTCAGCGCGGCCTTGAGCGCGTCCAGCGCAAGATGGCTGGCGTGCATCGATTCTTTGGGCAGGCCGTCTACCGCGGCGACGACGGCTTCGCGCTGAAGTGCCGCCGCCTGAGCCGTGGTGAGGCCGAGCAAGATCTCCGTCAGCGCCGAGCCGCAAGCGATGGAGGCCACGCATCCGCGCGTGCGAAAACGTGCCTCCGTGATCCGACCGTCAGCCAGCCTGAGCGTGAGCTGCATGATGTCGCCACAGGCCGGATTTTCCACCCGTACCGAAGCGTCTGCACCGGCGATCTCGCCGACATTGCGCGGGTGCTCGAAATGATCGAGCAGCTTGGTGGAATACATGCGAGAGATTGTAGTGGTTTCGCTAGATCGATTTCACCGGGATCGCCGCTAGGTCGTCCACCAACCCGACTTCTTTCTGAACGAACGGCTCGGCGTACTTCACGCCCGCCAGCAGGCCGTAGAAGCGTGCCATGGCCTCGACACGTTCGCGGATTTCGGCCTGTGCCGGAAACAGTCCGCGCCCGGCTTCCTGGTCCGTGAACTGCGACTTGTAAGCCAGGATCGACTGAAGGCGCGCTTCGAACTGCTCGGTGATGTCCACCACGAAGGTCGGACGGATGTCATAGTAGAGGGTCGCGTAAACAATCTTGAAAGGACGGTACGGCGCGAGACCGTCGACCTCGAGCTTGGCCAGGCCGGCGAGGAAGCACGCCTCGTAGCCGAGGACCGAAGTCGTGTAGTGGTCGGGATGACGGCCTTGCCAGTAGGGAAGGATGACCACCAGCGGCCGGGTTTCCCGGATGACATGCGCGATCTTCAGGCGGTTCTCCCAGGTGTTCTCCACGCGGCCGTCGGGAATATCGAGCGCGCGCCGCCAGCCCACGCGCAGGATGCGTGCCGCCTCCTCCGCCTCGTGGGCGCGATCTTCCGCCGTGCCCCGCGTACCCATCTCGCCCTGCGTCAGGTCGAGGATGCCGGTCGCGTGGCCGCGTTCCGCCATCTTGAGCAGCGTGCCGCCGCAGGTCTGCTCGATGTCGTCACGATGGGCAGCGATGGCGAGGATGGCGACAGGGGAAGTCACTTTTTTCTCTCCACCAGGAACCTCGCCAGCGCCTTCAGCGTTTCGGCGCGCGGCTCGAACGAATCCAGCGCAGCGCAGCCGGAATCTACCAGTTCGTCGGCCTTGCGCAGCGATTCTTCGATCCCGAACAGAGCCGGGTACGTCACTTTTTCGCTGGCTACGTCTTTGCCGGCAGTTTTTCCCAGTTGTTCGGAAGACTGGGTGACGTCGAGCACGTCGTCGGCAATCTGGAAGGCCACGCCCACGGCGCGCCCAAACTGGCGCAGCTTCTCGATCTCGGCTTTGGAAGCTCCGGCGTAGACGCCGCCGCTCACCACGCTTGCGGTGATGAGCGCGGCGGTCTTGGAGCGGTGGATGTACTCGAGCGTTTCGGCGTCGGGGCGGGTATGCTCGGCTTCGAGATCCATAACCTGTCCGCCGATCATGCCCTCGATGGTGCCGGTCGCGTGCGCAATCTCTTCGATGATGCGCACGCGCGGCTCGGCCGGGCAACGCAACCGCGCCAGCACCTCGTAGGCGCGCGTCTGCAGCGCGTCCCCGGCAAGGATGGCCATGGCTTCACCGAAAGCCTTATGGCACGTCGGTCGTCCCCGGCGGAGATCGTCGTTGTCCAACGCGGGCAGATCGTCATGGATAAGCGAATAGGTGTGCAGCATCTCCAGCGCTGCGCCCAGGTCTTCGATTCCTTCCGGCAGATTCCCGGCGATAAGCCGCGCACCTTCCATGGCCAGAATCGGACGCAGACGTTTGCCGCCGGCGAAAACGCTGTGCCGCATCGCCCGGTGAATGACCGAGGGATACTCGGTGGCGGGCGGCAACAGACGCTCCAGCGCGCCATCGGCCAGACGCTGTCCTTCTTCCAGGGTCTCTTCGAGCATCGAGGCAAAAGTATACCCACCCTTGGCAAAACCGGCCAAGGATGGGGCACCCCCGCTCACTCCCGACGGCGAGCGAGGGTCATGGCTACATAAAGATGATGCGCTTCGTGGATGAGGAAGAAGTCGAGCCACTGGGCCAGCGTCATGGGCCCAAACGCAGGATGGATGCCAATGCGCGACAACTGCGCGGGTGAAAGACCCCCGGTGAGTGCGATCATCTCCTGTCGCGTGGCCAGCAGCGTTTTCACAACCTCATCTGTGCTCATCTCGACCATGGCAGGCCACTCAGGATCTTTCTCCGCGCTATAGCCGGGCAACGGCGGAGAGTCTTCATCCAGGATCCGGCGCAGTCGGTCCATGGTGACCCGGTGGTGCCGTACCAGATGCGCCAGGTTCTCGTGCGCCGACCATTTCCCTGACTTCGGCCGCGTCTTCAGCGCCGCCGGTGTCGCGTTCCCCAGCACCAGCCTCAGCGATTCAAGCTGCGTCCCCAGGCGCGCAGCCAGGAATTCGGGCACAGACATGGTTTCTACTTCGACGGCTTCAGCGACTGCTGCATCAGCTTGCCGAGATCGGTGAACAGGTCGAGCGGCAGCGGGAAGACGATGGTCGTGTTCTTCTCCACGCCGATCTCGGTGAGCGTCTGCAGGTAGCGAAGCTGAATGGTGACGGGTTCGGCAGCGAGCACGTGCGCGGCATCCGACAACCGTTGGGCGGCAGCGAATTCACCTTCAGCGTGGATGATCTTGGAGCGCTTCTCGCGCTCCGCCTCTGCCTGCTTCGCCATGGCGCGCAGCATGGACTCGGGCAGATCCACCTGCTTCACTTCTACGTTGACCACCTTCACCCCCCAGGGCGCAGTGTGCTGGTCGAGAATGGACTGGATACGCGTGTTCAGTTTATCGCGGTGTGCCAGCAGTTCATCGAGCTCCACTTCGCCGAGCACCGAGCGCAGGGTGGTCTGCGCGAACTGCGAAGTCTGGTAAAGGTAATTGGTGACTTCGACCACGGCTTTGTTGGAATCGATGACGCGCAGGAAGATGACCGCGTTGACTTTCAAGGTGACGTTGTCGCGGGTGATGACGTCCTGCGGCGGGACCTCCAGCGCGTCCTGGCGCAGCGTGACGCGCACCATGCGGTCCACCGGCGCGAACACCAAAATCACGCCCGGCCCTTTGGCAGTGGCGAGCAGGCGTCCGAGGCGGAAGATCACCCCACGCTCGTACTCAGCCAGAATCTTGATGGAACTCAGCAGGTAGAGTCCCACGATGACGATGATGACGATAATTCCAAAGCCTTCAGGCATAGGAACCTCCAAAGCGACGACAGGATTGTACCAAGGCAGGCACGGGGTCGCAGGGAAAGACGCCACAGATTTATAGGAAAAGCACGGGTCCAAAGAGGCATCCGTAAACATCCGTGCCAATCCGTGGTTGATTTGGGTTATTTTACCGGCTCGACTGAGAGCCGCAAGCCGTCGACGCGCTTTACCAGGACCTGCTCGCCGGGCGCGACGTTCGCGGAGGAGATGGCGTCCCAGAGTTCTCCGTGGACGAATACTTTGCCTTCGGGCTGAAGCGCGCTCTGGGCCACGCCGATTTCGCCGATCAATCCCTGAGAGCCGGTGACCACCTTGCTTCGCCGCGCCTTGATCACCAGGCCCACGAGGAAAACGGTGATCAATCCGATCGGCACGCTAACCGCGAGTGCCGTCACCAGGCGCACGCGCATTTCGGGGATGGGAGCGTCCACCAGCAACAGCGCACCCAGGATCATCAGCGCGATGCCGCCTATAGTCAGCACGCCGTGGGTGGCGAACTTGGCGTCGAGGATGAACATCACAAACGCGGCCACGATCAAAATCAACGCGGCGTGGCGGGTGGGCAAAATGTTGAAAGCGAAAATCGCGAGCAAAACAAAAATAAAGCCCACCACTCCCGGCACGATGGCGCCAGGATGGTTGAACTCGACGTAGAGCGCCAGCATCCCGATGGCAAACAGGATGAAAGCCACGTTGGGGTCCATGATGAAATCGAGGATGCGCTGCTTCAGCGACATCTCGAGCGTCTGCACCCGCTGGTTGGCGAGGTGCAGGACCACGGTCGAACCATTGAAGCGCGTCAGCGTGCGGCCGTCGAGTTGCTTGAGCAGATCGGGAAGGTCGGAAGCGATCACATCGATCAGGTGTTCCTTGAGCGCCTCCTGATCAGTAAAGCTCTTGGACTGTCGCACCGCCGATTCCGCCAGTTCCACATTGCGCCCGCGCTTGGAGACGAACGACCGCATGAAGGCGGCGGCATCGTTTTCCACTTTTGTTTTCATCACGTCGTCCATCTTCTCGCCGCCGAAGTTCACGGGGTGCGCGGCGCCCGTGTTGGTGCCCGGGGCCATGGCCGCGATGTCGGCCGATTCCAAGATGAAGAAGCCCGCCGAAGCTGCGCGCGCGCCGCTGGGAGCGACGTAGACAATCACCGGCACCGGCGAGGCCAGAATCTTCTCGATGATGGAACGGGTAGAATCGAGCAGCCCGCCGGGGGTAGAAAGTTCGATGATAACGGCCTGATCGTGCTCACGCGCTGCCTGGTCAAGGGCGCGTCCGATGAACTCGTCGGAGATCGGCTGAATGGTGTCGTGAACCACGATCTTCAGCACATCCGCCCGCGCCAGAGGCGGAGCCAGCAGGAGCGCGGCGACCAGCAGAACCGCGGTTTTGAATGGCGCTTTCATTTCTTATTGCGGCGCCAGCGTGGGCGATTTGTCGGCGAGGCGCGCTGCGATATCGCGCTTGAGCGCCGCCGCGGCGGCATTCGAGGGTTCGAGCTCAAGGGCGTGTTCCACGTCCTGGCGCGCGGCCTCGGCATTATTGTCTCTCAGATCGAGCTGCGCGAGAATCAGCCAGCCTTCGGAGGAGGGCTGCAGGACGAGCGCGCTGTGGGTTTCGGCGCGCGCTTCGGCAGGATGGTCGACTGACAAAATCCTGGCCAGGCCGAGATGCGCGGCCGCATTGGTGGGGTCAAGAATAACCGCCTCGCGGAAGTGCTTCTCAGCTTCGCCGAGAAACCCCTGATGCAGCAGGTCGCGGCCACGCTCCACGTGAAACTGAGCGTGCTCGTGCGGGGACTTATCCGCCAGCTTCATCTCGCTCTGGTTCTCCAGTTCGAAGGCGATCTGGCGGAAAGACGTCTCATCGTAATTGCGCTTGATGCGCTCGAGCGGCAGCTTTGCCTCCGCCGGCCGCAGCGTGGCAGGCATATTTGCCGTCCCCACCATCACCGGCGGACGGTTGAGTGTTGCGAGCAGCGTCCTGGCTTCATCGTCGGAAGGTGTGAGCGCTAGCAGTTCGCGCAACTGGCGGGAGGCGCCGGACCCATCTCCGTTGCGGGCCAGGGCAATGGCAAGATTGAGGCGGTAGTCGGGATCGCTGGGAGCGGCATCCACCGCGCGCTCGAAATACTGGACCGCCGACTTCTCCCCGCGCCGCTCCGCTACTACCCCAAGATTGTTGTACACCTCGATGAGCGGCAGGCGCGCGGCCACGAATTCAAAGGCGTTTTCCGCTTTTTCGTAGTGGCCGAGATAAAACTCGCAGAGGCCGAGATAGAAGCTGGCCTCGCCTGCCAGCGCGTCATTTCGGGAAATATGTTCGAACCATGCGCTCGCGGGCGCATATTCGTGGCCGTTGTAGAGCGTCTTGCCCAACTGGAAGATCGCGCGGCTGTATGTCGGATCCAGACGCACGGCGTCGCGAAAGCGTGCAATCTTCTCCTGGCGCGAGGCGGACGCCAGGCCGCGGATGTAGTTCTCGAAGGCATCGAGGCGCGGCGCGGGCTGGGGAGAGCGGAACTCGTCGCGCGCAGGGGATCGGGTGGGCCCTAGCAGGTGCATCAGGTCCTGCGCCAGAAGGGCTTCGATCTGGATCAGGGACGCCAGCGATCCGGAAGCAACTACCGGCGTCGAGAGGTGCAGCCGCTGCATGTCGAGCACCTGAGCGCGCGCGGTGAAGCTCTGCCCGTCATAGATATAGCTCCCGACGATGACATAGTCGACCTCCATCGCCTGCGCGACCTGGTAGGCGACGGCGCGCGAGGGACGCAAGGTGGCGGGAAGCCCCATGCGGTCGAAGGCGTTCACGCGATCCTGGCGGTCGATGACGAAGAACCCAGGCAGCCGCCCGCCCAGTACCTCGGGAAAAGACTCTCCTATCCAGTCCAAGTTCGGCATCCTGGAGTTGTTCTGGAAGGGCATTACCAGCAACGTCTTGCCGGGGAAAGCTTCGCGCTGGGCCGGGCAGGGAAGCGCGAGCGCTGCCACCATGAGCGCCGCGATGACAAAAGGGTGTTTCAACTTAAGAAGATTATAGCGGAGGTGGCAGCGCCGGCATCTCGGCACCATTGCTTAGAAAGGCGCGGCTCCGGAATTATGAAGCCGGTTGCAGTCGCTGCAGAAAGTAGTCGCGCCAGTTCGCCGGCAAGGCTGCTAGTCCCGCCGCTTGTCGCAGCAGATTGGGATCGGGGTTGTCCGCGACATAGAGGCGAGTAATATCCGCGACCGAAACCTGGTTCTTTTCCCGAGCCAGCAGCTCGACGGCGTCCCCAGCACGAACCTGGCCCTCTTCGACGACGGAAAGATAAAAACCTGTGCGTCGGCTGGCCAGAAAGCGCTTGATCATATCGTTGCGTCCGAACTTGATGCCCAGCTTGTAGCACGGCATCCGCGGCTGCGTGACTGCGACTGCGGCCGATCCCACGCGAAAGCGATCTCCGATGCCGGTATCCTCTTCGAAGAAACCTTCGCTAGTGAAGTTCTCGCCAAAAGCTCCCCAGGGCAGCTCGGTTCCCGGAAGCTCCCGACGCCAGAACTCGTAATGCTCGGAAGGGTAGACATATACGGCTTTGTCCGGGCCGCCGTGCACCTCGAGATCGGCCTGCCGGTCTCCATCCAGATTGAGCCGGCGCAACTGAACTGCTCCTTCCACCGGCTCCTTGAAGATAGCCGTAGCTACGGTCTCGCCTCGCCACGGCACCCGGCGGGGTTGGCCGACGTTCACGGAGATGAGTTTCATGTCGCCCCTTGGCCCGAATGCATCAGGGAAAAAGTGACAATAAGCGGCAAACTACTTTCTCTCGCCCCGCATCAGTTCCGCCGCCGTCTCGCGTGGCCGGATGAGGCGGGCCTTGGCGCCTTCAATCATCACCTCCGCCGGGCGGCCGCGGGTGTTGTAGTTCGAAGCCAGCGACATGCCGTAGGCACCCGCGTCCAGTACCGCGAGCAGATCTCCCTCGCTCAGCATGGGCATCTGCCGGTCGCGGGCCAGGAAGTCGCCGCTTTCGCAGACCGGGCCAACGATATCCACCTCAGCGCTACTGATGCCGTCGTGCCCCACTACCGGCACGATCTCGTGGTACGCGGCGTAGAGCGCCGGACGGATGAGGTCGTTCATGGCGGCGTCAACCACCACGAAGCGTTTGTGGTCGTTGGTCTTGATATAGAGCACGCGGGTGAGGAGCGCACCCGCGGGACCGACCAGCGTGCGTCCGGGCTCGAGCAGCAGGTGGATCTTTAAGCCGCGCAAAGGAGCAAGCACCGCCTGCGCGTACGCCTGCACTCGCGCGGCAAAATCGTTCTCACCCTGATAGGAGATGCCCAAGCCGCCGCCGGCGTCCACGTAGCGGATGGGGTGGCCGTCAGCCGTGAGTTGCCGCGCCAGCTCCGCCACGCGCAGCATCGCCTGCCGAAAGGGTTCCATGTCGGTGATCTGCGATCCGATGTGCACGCTGATGCCGGCGGCCTCCAGGTATTTCTCCTCGCGGATGCGAGCGTAGATGTCGCGCGCCTGCTCGATGGCCACGCCGAACTTGTGCTCGCGCAGTCCGGTCGAGATGTAAGGATGGGTCTCGGTCTCGATGTGTGGGTTGACGCGCAGCGCCACTCGGGCTTTCTTCTTGGCGCGCGCGGCCGTCCGAGCCAGAACCGCCAGCTCGCTCTCGCTTTCCACGTTGAACATCAGGATGCCGGCGCGCAGTGCGGCGGCAATCTCGGCAGCGGTTTTGCCCACGCCGGAGAAGACGACATCCTCGCCCGCGCGGCGATCCACCTTGAGCACCCGCGCCAGCTCGCCGCCGGAGACCACGTCGAAGCCCGCGCCCAGACGGTGTAGCAGCCCCAGCACCGCCAGGTTGGAGTTGGCTTTGACGGAATAGCAGACCGTGTGGGGCGTCCGGCCGAACGCCCGGTCGAACGTGCGAAAGCGTTCGCGGATCGTCGCCGCCGAATAGACGTAGAGCGGCGTGCCGAACTTTTCCGCCAGCGCGGAGAGCGGCACGCGTTCGCAGTGGAGTTCCTGGTTGCGGTAGAAGAATCCGGGAGCGCGGAGCACGGGATGATTATTCACACAATTTGTAATTTGTAATTTGTAATTTATGATTTTCAATCAGAATGCCGCGGCGCGCAGCTCGGCGTCGCTGAGGAGCTGCAGTTCGATCCAGCCTTCCACCGGCAAGGCGTCGATGGGCAAACGGTCGCGCCACAGGCTGAATCGCAGGCGCACGCGGTCGCCCTGCACGGCTTCAAGCGCATAGAGCGGCAACTTAAATTCGAAAACCTTGAGCAGCCGCACCTGGGCCAGGTCTGTGAGCGCCGCGGCTTGCTCGCCTGAGGTCAGCCTGGAAGAGGTGACGGCCCGGTCAGCGATGGTGACGTCGAGACGCAGCTCGCGTCCTTTTTGTTGGGCGCCGTGCGGTGGCCGTTCGAAATTGACCACGAGCTCCAGGCTCCCTTCCGGGACCTCCCCAATGAAGTCCAGTCGGCCGTAGACGAATTTCTCGTCCACGCCGGCGTGGACGGAATCGAGCAGAAACTGCTTGCCGTGCATGGCCGAAGAGCGTCGGTCGGCGGTATACATGGCGGCGCCCATCCAGTCGAAGTAGCGCACCACGGCGCCGTCGATGCGGGGATGGATGTAGGCCGTCTGCGCCGTGAAGTAAGGCCGCGCCTCGGCGCCGGCGATGGGCTGCGCCAGGTAGTCGGGCGGCGATGCGCCCAGCGCCTGATAAATGTTCGAAAGGTGCTTGCGGTAGAGTTCGTCGAAATCGCGGTCGTTGGCCGAGTGGTGCTCGGGACCGTACCACCAGTTCCAGTCGCTGCCCTCGGCGATCATCACTTCCTCGAAGGCCAGCCGCCGCGCCGAGTCGCCGGCCGAGGGTGCAGTGCGGGAGTAGAAATCGCGGGCAGAGCTCAGATAGTCCCAGGCGCGATTGTCCTCGGGCGCGCCGATCCACACGTTGAAGTTGGCGTTGATCCACGACCCAGGCACCAGCGAATTCAGGCGCGGGAACGGACCGTGGCGAGTGATGGCCTCGCTCACCGTGACTGCCTCCATGTCGCGGTCGCGCTGGATGGCGTCATAGACACGTCGCAGAAACTCGCGTCCGGATTGCGGGTAGTATTCCCACGCATTTTCGCCATCAAGGATGATTGGCACCATAATGTCACGCCGCGTGCCGCCAACTGCTTGCGCGCAATCTTTAATGCGATGGATGAGGTGATTAGCGGCGTCGGTGGCGGGCATACCCGAATACACAAAGCCGATCAGGTCGGAGAGCGTGTGGTCGCGAAACAGCATGTACATCCCCGACTGCTCTTTCTGGTAGCGATATAGGGTGTACAGCTTGTCGGCGCCGTCGCCCTGCAGACGCCCCTCGCCATCGCGATTGAAAAAGTATCCGATGGAGCGGCCGAGCACGCCTTCGTCGGTGGCGATCCACTTGACCCCGAGCTTATCGGCGATGGCGATTACCTCTTCGGAAACACTGCCCTCCGATGGCCACACTCCCTGCGGGCGCACGCCGAACACGCGCTCGTGCAGGTCGAGTCCGCGGCGAAGCTGCTCCTGCGCGTCCTCGGGATGGCGGAAGCGCTGCTGCGGCAGCGGCAGTCCGGGCGAAGAGACGCGCCCCTGGTCGGTGTCACACACCAGCGGCAGAATGGGATGGTAGAAGGGCGAGGTCGAGATCTCGATGCCGCCACGCCGCGCCGCGGCAGCATACGCCGGCAGCACTTGCGCGAGGAACTCCTTCTGCTTGCGCAGCGCCAGCAACTGGTCGTCGCGAGTGTAGCCGCGCTCCTTGCGCACCAGCGTCGCCACCTCTTTGTCGTCCTGGAAAAATTCGTCGAACCAGGCGATCTGCGAAAGCACCTGCAGGTCAGCGAAGTCTTGGGGGCGGAAGTAGCTGACCGCGCGGTCTATGTTCTCGCCCATGCTGCGGAACTGCTGGAGCAGCTCGTGATATCGAGGGTAGCGCCCGATCATGTGGGTATGGTTGGCTTGAAACAGGTACTGCAGGGCGAAGCGGCGGTCGGCGGGCGCTAGTTCGAGGGCGGGCTTGGACGCGACATCGAGGAACGGGTCCTGCGCCGTGCCGGCCACGTAGTCTTCGATCTGTGCGATCAGCGAGGGCACGAGATTGAAGGTCTGGTGGACATTGGGAAATTCGTCCAGCAACTTGACCATGCCGTAATAATCCTTGAGCGCATGCAGGCGCGTCCAGGGCAGGCGGTACTCACCGCTCACCAGGTCCTTGTAGTACGGCTGGTGCATGTGCCAGAGAAAGACGACGCGAATCATTCAGAACCAGTTGTCAGAAGTCAGTTGCCAGTTGTCAGTTGTAGTGGCGGGCGCGGGAAGTTGCAAGTGGACAAGGGGTATCGGGACGAGAGGCAGAGAGCCGAAATGGAATAAGGAAGACGCAGCGCCGGGCCTCGCCGGGCCGCTTCTGCTAAATTAATCTCTTCATGTCCACTGGCGAAAAATTCGAGCGAGCGGTTTCCATCATGGCGCGGCTACGCGCTCCGGGGGGCTGTCCCTGGGACCGCGAGCAGACCTTTGATTCCATCAAGCCCTACACTCTGGAAGAAGCCTACGAAGTCCTGGAGGCCATCGACAACCGCGACTGGGACGAGCTTCAGGGCGAACTCGGCGACCTGCTGCTGCAAGTGCTGTTCTATGCCGAGATGGCGCAGGAAGACGGTCGCTTTTCGATCGACGACGTGCTGGAGCGGCTTTCCAATAAGTTGGTGCACCGGCATCCGCACGTCTTTGGCGACGTGAAGGCCGAGACCTCCGCCGAAGTCCTCCGCAATTGGGAGGCCATCAAAGCTGAGGAAAAGAAAAAGCGCCTCGCGGCCGGCGGTGGCAAGGGGGCGAAGGAAGAAGCGAAGCCGGAATCGGTGCTGGCGGGGGTCTCGTCGGGGATCCCGGCGCTGCTCGAGGCGTACAAACTGAGCTCGCGCGCGGCCCACGTCGGCTTCGATTGGCCGAACGTCGAAGGGCTGTTCGACAAGCTCGCGGAAGAGACCGCGGAGCTCAAGCACGAGCTGGAGCATTTTCCGCCTCCTGGACCGCGTCCGGCGCATCGTGGCATCGCGGGTTCGCACACCGGGGCGCTCGTTCCCGGGGAAGAGCTGAAGGTGCGCCTGGAGGACGAGATCGGCGACATGCTCTTCGTGCTGGTGAACATCGCACGCTATTTGTCGCTCGATCCCGAATCGGCGCTCAAGAAGACCAACAGAAAGTTCAAGCGCCGCTTCCAGTGGCTGGAGCAGGAAATCCGCCGCTCCGGCCGCCGCCTGGAAGACGCAACCCTCGACGAAATGGAGGCGCTTTGGCAACAGTCGAAGACGCAGGAAAGCCGGTAAGCACTACGACCGAGGTCAGGCTGTGCCACGGTCTCGACGAGCTGAATGCCTGCGTCGCCCTGCAAAAAGAAGTCTGGGATTTTTCCGATTATGATCTGATTCCGCTGCGGCTGTTCGTGGTGGCGGAAAAGATCGGCGGACAGGTCATCGGCGCCTTCGACGGCAGCGAGATGGTCGGCTTCGCCATGTCGATTCCCGGTGCGCGCGGCGGCAAAGCGTATCTGCACTCGCACATGCTGGCCGTGCGCGAGAGCTATCGCAACGCTGGCGTCGGACGCCGGCTGAAGCTTTTCCAGCGCGAAGACGCCCTCAGCCGGGGATTCGACCTGATCGAGTGGACGTTTGATCCACTCGAGATCAAGAACGCCTGGCTCAACATCGAGCGGCTCGGCGCCATCGCTCGTCGCTACAACCTGAACCAGTATGGGATCTCTTCGTCTCCGCTGCAGGGTGGCCTGCCTACCGACCGGTTGGTGGCGGAGTGGTGGCTGCGCTCCGGGCGCGTGAAAAACTTGCTGCAGACGGGTGCGCATCTGCCGTTGAAGCCGGAGCTGACTGTCGCCGTCCCGGCGGAGATTTATACGTGGAAAGCCGCGCCGCAGCATCGGCACAAGGCCGAGCAGGTGCAGGCACGCAACCGCGACTTGTTCGTGGACGCCTTTTCGCGCGGGCTGTCGGTGCTGGGATATGAGCGGGACGCGATTGGGAATGGGACGTTCTTGCTGGGAAGGTGGGAGCGGGATTGAGCCATTGAGTCATTGATTCATTGAGCCATTGAACCAGCGCGATGCATCGTTTAATGACGCAATGGCTCAATGACCCAATGACTCAATTCTCAAATTTCTTTGCTCGTTGATCCCTCATGAAAGTTGACGCCATCACCCTCCGCGAAATTCGCATGCCGCTGGTGCACTACTTCGAGACCAGCTTCGGACGCACCACCGAGCGGCGCATTCTGCTGGTCACGGCGCACTGCGAAGGCGTGGACGGCTGGGGCGAGTGCACCGCCGGCGAACATCCTTTCTACAACGAAGAATCGGTCGAGACCGCGTGGTACGTGCTCTCGAAGTATCTCGTGCCGGCGGTGCTGGGCCGATCACTCGAGAACGCCAGAGACGCAGTGCCGCTCATGGCGCAGGTGCGCGAGCACCGCATGGCCAAAGCCGCGCTTGAGAATGCGCTGTGGGACGCCGAGGCGCGGCAGAAGAGTGTCCCCTTGTGGAAGCTGCTGGGCGGCACGCGTCGGCAGATTCCATGCGGCGTATCCATCGGCATCCAGGAGACCATCGACAAGCTGCTGGAGAAGATTGCCATCGAGCTGGCGGCCGGATACCGCCGCATCAAGGTTAAGGTCAAGCCGGGATGGGACCTTGATGTGCTGGAGCGCATCCGCAGCCGCTGGCCGGAGATCACGCTGAGCTGCGACGCCAACTCCGCCTACACCCTCGACCAGGTGGAGCACCTGCGCAAGTTCGATCAATTCAAGCTGCTGATGATCGAGCAGCCGCTCTGGTCCGACGACCTCTACTTCCATGCGCGATTGCAGAAGCAATTGGCGACGGCGCTCTGCCTGGACGAATCCATCCGCACCGCGCGCGATGCCGATGCGGCGCTGGAGCTCGGCGCCTGCCGCATCATCAATATCAAGCTGGGACGGGTGGGCGGATTCACCGAGGCGCGGCGCGTGCACGATGTCTGCCAGGCGCGCGGCATCCCGGTCTGGTGCGGAGGCATGCTGGAATCCGGCGTCGGCCGGGTGCACAACATCGCCATGTCCACGCTGGCGAACTTCAGCCTGCCCGGTGATGTGTCGGCGTCTAAACGCTACTGGAAGGAAGACATCATCGAGCCGGGAGTGGAGGTCAGCCGCGGAGGATTCATTGACGCTGAAACCCAATATAGGGTGCGCGAGAATGTGATCGAGAAGGTGACCGTGAGGAAAGAGACCATCAAGGCCATCGGGTGCTCGATTTAACGGCGTTGTCCCTCGACTCGGGCTGAAGACCTCGCTCGGGACGACAGTTTTCTAGCGATTGCACAGTTCGCTAGTGCATGGGCGCAGTCCCGCCATGGTGCCGCGGTTTGCGCATGAGCAGCAGCAGCGGCAGCATGCCGAGGAATACGGCGCCAAGAATCCAGAAGGCGTCAATAAACGACAACATCGAGGCTTGGCGCTCGACCATGCCGAACAGGGCGGCGTAGGCCTGTCTGCCGGCGGTAAAGGCATCCGAGCCGCGGGCCGTGAAGCCCTGGCGCATGGCTTCGAGCGTCTGCCGACTCCTCAGATCGTAAATATTCACGTGCCGGCCGAGCACGTTGAGGTGGGTCTGCGACTGCCGCGCCACAATGGTGGTGACTGCGGCGATGCCGAAGCTGGCGCCGATATTGCGCATCAGGTTGAAGATGCTGGTGGCGTTGCCCATGCGCGCCTTCTCGATAGGATCGAACGTTACCGTGGTGAGGGGCACGAACAACAGTCCCATGGCCACGCCCTGGACGATCTGCGGCATAAAGATGTCCCAGTAGCCGGCGTCGAGGTTAAGCGCCGCCAGCAGGAACAAGCTGGTGGACGTGAGGGTAATGCCGGCGGCCAGTAGTTTGCGTGGTTCCATCTTGGCTACCAGAATTCCGACGATAGGCATAAACAGGAACGATCCCAGTCCGCGTGGCAGCATGGCCCAGCCCGCCTCCAGCGCGGGATAGCCCATCAAGGTCTGCAGCCAGATGGGAATGAGCACAGTGCTGCCATAGAGCACAAATCCCAGCACCGTCATCATGAAAACGCCGGTGGCGTAAGTGCGCACTTTGAAGACACGCAGGTCTACGATGGGATGTTCGACCCGCAACTCGCGGATAACGAACGCCGCCAGCCCCACGACCGCTATTACCACCAGCAAGCGGATGAAACCGGAGCCGAACCAGTCTTCCTCCTGGCCCTTGTCGAGCATGATCTGCAGCGCCCCGATGCCGGTGGCAAGGAAGCCGATTCCCCACCAGTCCACGTGCGAAGAAACCCGGCGGATGTAGTGCGGATCGAAGATAAAGAACCTGGCCATCACGGTGGCAGCGATGCCGATGGGAAGATTGATGTAAAAGACCCAGCGCCAACTGTAGCTGTCGGTGATCCAGCCGCCCAGCACCGGGCCCAGCATGGGCGCCACCACGATGCCGAGCGCCCAGAACGCCATCGCCTTGCCGCGTCCTTCGGGCGGGAACGCCTCCAGCAGGATGGCTTGTGAAAGCGGCTGCAAACCGCCTCCGGTAGCGCCCTGGATGATGCGGAAGATGATCAGCGCGGTAAGATTCGGCGCCATGCCGCAAAGCAGCGAAGACAGCGTGAAGCCGGCTACGGAGATCATCAGCACGCGCTTGCGTCCGAACTGGTTGGAGAGCCAGCCGGTCATGGGCAGAATGATCGCATTGGCCACCAGATACGAAGTCAGCACCCAGGTGGCTTCGTCCACTGTGGAGGACAGGCTGCCGGCGATGTGCGGCAGCGAGACGTTCACCACCGTGGTGTCCAGCACTTCCATGAAGGTGCCGAGCATGACCGCGATGGCGACGATCCAGGGGCTGATCTCCGGCACTTCTTCGCCGGCGATGGGATAGCTGGTGGCAGCCATGGCGCGCTACCTGGTTAGGACAGTGGGTACGACCGACATGCCCGGCCGCAGCCGGTGCTGCGGGTCCTGGCCTTTATCGAAAACGATCTTCACCGGAACACGCTGCACAACCTTGACGTAATTGCCGGTGGCATTCTCCGGCGGCAGCAGGCTGAAGCGCGCGCCGGTGGCGCCGCCGATGGAATCCACGTGGCCGGTGAAGGTATGGCCGTAGGCATCCACGCTGACGCGGGCGGACTGGCCGGGAAGCATATTTTTCAACTGCGTCTCTTTGAAGTTGGCAGTGACCCAAAGATTGTCGAGATCGACGATGCCGAACAACGGCTGGCCAGCCTGGATTGTCTGCCCGACTTCCACGTTACGCTGGCTGACCACGCCAGAGACGGGGGCGCGGATGGTGGTGTATTGCAGATTGAGTTGTGCCTGCGCGACCGCGGCCTGCGCGCGCTGGACGGTGGCTTCGGCAGCGCCGGCATGCGAGCGCATCACCGCAACCTGCTGCGGCCCGGTTTCGGCGCCACGCGCAGTAGCTTCCGCCTGCAGCACGCGGCTGTGGGCGGCGGCCACGCTGGCGCGCTCGGCATCCACGGTCGCTTTTCCTGCCTGTTCGGCGGCCAGGGCCGCGTCGTACTGCTGCTGCGAGATTTCGTCTTTGGCGACCAGCTGCTGAAAACGCCGCAGGTCCGAAGCCGCTTTGGCATACATTGCTTCGGCATCAGCGACGCGTGCTCGCGCCGCCTGCTCGTCCCGCTGGGTAGTCGCCACCGCCGCCTGCGCCGCGCTCAACTGACTGCTGGTTCCAGTGTGCGTGATCGGCACGTTGGTGCGCGCGGCCTGGGCTGTAGCCTGGGCGTCGGCGAGTTCCGCCTGAACGCGCTGCAGAGCGACCTGAAAGTCGGCAGGATCAAGTTCCGCCAGAACTGTGCCTCTCTCCACATAGACATTGTCGTCAAAGTTCACTTTGATGGCGGTGCCGGAAACGCGGGCGCTCACCGGATAGATGTAGCCATCGATCTGGGCGTCGTCCGTACTCTCGCGGACGGCGTAGTAGCGCCATACCCATACGAGCGCCGCAAGCACGACGAGCGCCAGCAACAGCATCACCCACTTGGCCTGCGGGTGTCGCTGGAAGTAGGAGCGGGCCCGCTGCCGCCGCGAGAGCGGCTCTTCGTCGTGCCATTCTTCCTGGCTGGCGCCTTCCTCTTGCGCCAAGGGCGCCTTGTCTGGTTCGATCTTCACCGAATCGGCCACTACTTCGTTCCTCCCAGGTAGCGCTGGGTTGCGGTTTCGGCCACGCCCAGCGCGCGCGCCAGCGAGAGCTTGGCCAGATTAAAACTATTGAGGCTGGAAATATAGTTGTCATTGGCCGTGGCGAATGATTCCTGTGCCTCGACCACGTCGATATTGTTGGCCACACCGGCGGCGAAGCGGTCCTGCGCCTGTCGTAGCTGCTCCTGGGCCAGCGTCATCGTGCTCTGCGCCACTTCAACCAGGTTCGCTGCGGCCTTGAGATCGAGAAACGCGGTCCGCACCTCGAACTCGATGCGGCTGCGCAGGTCTTCCAGTTCCGAAAGTCGCTGCTTCAGGAGAGCTTCTGCCTGGAGCACGTCGCCGCGCACCTTGCCGCCCTGGAATAGCGGAAGCTCAAGCCCCGCTGCGGCGGTGAAGGTTCCGTGTGAGCTGCCTGGGGTGATACCGACGTCGCCGTAATTCGCATTGATTCCCAGAGAGGGCAGCCGCTCGGCTTCCGCCGCACGCTTTGCCGACTCTGCGGCGTGCTCAAGGCTGAGCGCCGCCTGATAATCCGCGCGGTTCTTGTATGCGGTTTCCATGGCCTGGTCGAACGATATCTCGGGCGCGGGCTGGTACGGCAGGGGGTCGGTGAGCTCAAACTCTTGCGCCACCGGCAGCCCGATCACGCGTGCGAGCTGGAGCTTCTGCTTGTCGAAGTCGTTGGTGACGGCGACCAGCCGCTGCTGCCGCGCCTGCATCTCCACTTGGGCACGCAGCACGTCGATGCCGGGACTCACGCCGGCGTGCTTGAGATCGACCGCCTGCTCGTAAAGGGTCTTGGCGGTCGAGAACTGCGCCTGGACGGCATCGCGGCGGGCGGCGGCCGCCAGCACCTGCAAGTAGCTGCCGCCCACCACGAGCACCACGAGTTCCCGCGAGTTGCGGTAATTCCAGGTCGCGGCCTGTAGGTTGTGCGATTCCTGGTGGATGCGCTCGAGGGCGTGAAAATCGAGGACGGGCGCGGTGAGAAAGGCGCGCACATCAAAGAGGCCGAATGGTCCGATGACCGATGGCAAACCGGGTACTGCACCGGGCTTGAGTCCGAAGGCGGTAAGGCTCACCTGCTGCGCGCTTTCCGTGACTCCTGTACTAAGCTTGGGCAGTTGCTCGCTGAGTGCCTTCCAGCGAGCGCCGCGCGCGGCTTCCGTCTGGTCGGAGGAAAGCAGCAGTCCGAGGTTGTAGCGCAGACCGCGCTGGATGGCCTCGAGTATCGAGAGCTTGAGCACGCCTGGCGTCGCCGGTCCCGAGGGAACGCCTCCCAAGAAAGGGTTCTGCCCTCCGGCCGTCGAGGAAAACGAAGGAGAGCTGGTGCCCGTCTGCGCTTGTGGGAGAGGCTGCGTGAATCCCGTGCCTTGCGCAAACGCACCGGCGGGAAGCAGCAAACTAACGCCGAGCAGCAGGCACTTCGACATAGCTGACTGCAGCCGGGGTTGACGTTCGTACACAGAACCTTGGATGCGTGCGGAGGGAAAGATGGCGCACAGTTTGCTTGGCTCCTAGGTCTCGATTGGGTCATCGGAATGCACATGCCTCATCAGGAACTCACATCCTTGATGTGAGTGGCAACCCACCACCAGTTCCCGAAAGGATCGCGCACGCCGCCACAGCGGTCGCCATAGGGCTCGTCCACCGGCTCACGCACCGAAGTCGCGCCGGCTGCGAGCGCCTGCTTGTACGCCGCATCGGTATCTGCGACGTACAAGTGAAGATTAGCGGGCATTGCCGGAAACTCAGGGCGGGCCTCGCTCATCTCCACCACCGTATCGCCCAGCCTCATTTTGGCGTGAAGCAAGATTCCATCCGGTGTTTGGTGACGCATGATTTCCTCCGCCCCGAAGGCCTGCTTGAGGAAGTCGATGCATCCGGTCGCGCCCGTAATGTGCAAGCAGGGCGTGACGCTTCGCTGATCGGGCAGAAAGTGCGTCTTGCCGCGCGGCGAGCCGATATACCAATGATTGCCCCCGGGGTCCTTCACCCCGCCGCCACGCTCACCGTACTCGTGGTCCGTGGGCGGGCAGAGCGAGAAACCGCCGGCCTCGAGGGCCTTTGCGTAAACCGAATCCACATCCTCCACTTTGAGATGAATCGAGGCCGGCAGCGGCGGAAACTGCTCGTTGGCCTCACCGATTTCTATCATCGAGTCGCCCACGCGAAACTCGGCGTGCATGATGTTGCCGTCCGGGCGATTTACCCGCAGCATCTCCTGCGCCCCGAAGGCCTGCTGGGTAAACTCCAGTACTTCGGCGGCTCCTTTGACCACCAGGTAGAGATTCAGCGTGTGGAAGCCTTCGCGGATAGGATTCACAGTCGTAGTCGACATCTTGGCTCTCCTTCTTAAATCAGACCTCAAGTTCTCCTTGAACTCCGGGCGGGGCAGCTCCTGCAGGTCTGCCGCGATGCGTGCCAGCTCGTACAGCTCTGCAGTAACAGAGGAAGGCGCGGAGCCCGGGCGGTCGAGCAACGCTTGCACGGCCTGGTCGAGTTGCTCGGCGAGCGATCGCTTAGGCATGGGCCCTCCTTCCTCCCGGCGCGCCCCGCTTGGACGGGGGATGGGTGCGCGTCCGCAACGTCTGGAGCGCGCGGAACTGGAGTTGCTTCACTGCGCCCTCGGTGCGGCCCAGTTCCTGCGCGAGGTCGCGTATGCTTTTCTCCTCGACGAAGCGCGCCACCACAACTCGCCGCTGGTCCGCCGGCAACGTGTCCACCAGTTGATAGAGCAGCGCCCGGCGCTCGATGTCTTCCGCGGCGGCCTCGTCCGGCGGCTCCGGAGGCGGCTCAGCATGATCCCGGGCAACACGTTGCCATCGGTCCGCCATGGCGTTGGCGGCGATGCGCAGCAGCCAGGCCGAGAAGGGCACGCCCCTCCACTCGAAGCGCTTCAGGTTCTGGAGCGCGTGGCGAAACACTTCGGACGTTAGATCTTCGGCTTCCTGGCGGTTGCGGACACGGCGCGCTATGAATGCATACACGCGCTCGAAGTGGCTCTCGTAGAGTTCGGCGAAGCGCGCCGGATCGGCCTGCGCTGCCTCTACGAGAAGCCGTTCGTCGGCTTCCTTCCGAAGCGCTCTCCGCGGGAACGCCATCTCACTAGGGTAAACGGTCGGGAGAGGGAAAAGGTTACGGCAGAAAAAAGTGGTAGCTGAAAAGTGAAAAAAGGCGCGGCTTCCAAGCCGCGCCCAATGACCCGTAATCCCCCGATGACTCGATCCCCACCTACCCGATGGCGGTCGCCAGTCCCGCGACAGCGCCCTGCTTGACCGCCATCAGCTCGGCGGCTTTCTGCGCGATGTGCTCGGCGCTGACCTCGAACTCCTTGATCAGCTCCCAGGGATACCCCGATTCGCCGAAACGGTCCTTCACCCCGATGGCGCCGGTAATTAACGGCACGCCGTATAGTTCCGGGCTCTCAGTGAGGATGCCACTCACGCGCCAGGCCAAAGCGCCGATCTGGTGCTCTTCTGCGGTAACGATGGCGCCGGTTTCCTTGCCGGCCCGCAGGACTGCAGCCGCGTCGATAGGCTTCAGCGTGTGCAAATTGATTACGCGCGTCTCGTACCCGAACTCCTGCTTCAGGATCCAGGCCGCGCGCATGGCCTCTGGCACCATCGGACCGCAGGCAATGATGCTCACGTCCTCACGCTCGTTGGCGTACTGCTCGGCCAGCACCGTTTCGAAAGCATCGATGAAACTCTCGGCCTCATGGCGCAGTCGGATGACGTTGGCTTTGCCGAAGACGAACGGCGTCGCCTCGGTAGTGACGATTGGGGTGGCCTCGCGCGCGAAGCGGAGGAACTTGGGCCCGGGTTGCTTCAGCAGCAGGTGCGTGGTTGCCTTGCGCGTTTCCACCGCGTCACAGGGCACGACAACCTGCATGTTGGGCAGGCCGAGGACGTTGAACAGGTCTTCGAGTGCCTGGTGCGTGGCGCCGTCCGGGCCGACGGAGACGCCGCCGTGCGCGCCCGCCACCAGCACGTTGAAGTCGCCATAGCAGACCGAGACTCGCAACTGGTCGAGGTTGCGCGACGCGGCGAATGTTCCGTACGTCCCGAAAACCGGCAGCTTGCCTTCGCGCGCCAGTCCCGCGGCGGCGGCCGTTGCCGATTGCTCGGCGATTCCCATGCTGATCCAGCGGTCCTTACGCTCGGGCTTACCAGCATAGAACTCGCTGATAGTGATGGAACCGGAGATGTCGAGCCCGAGGCAGACCACGCGTTTGTCGTCGCCGTTCTCCGCCAGTGACTGACCGAAGCCCATGCGCGTGGGCTTCATCGCGACTTTCATCCGGGAGTCAGTGTTCCACCAATAATTGCTGCTGAACTTGGGCAGCTTGGCATCGAGCGTGCGATCTGCTTCCTTTTGGAACTGTTTGGCATTCTCCAGCATCCGCGCGTAGGGAACGTGTTTTTCGAGGCCGAGTTCGTGCAAACCCTTGATCATTTCTTCGACGCTGGGAGCCTTGCCGTGCCAGCCGGCGATGTTCTCCATGAAGCTGACGCCCTTGCCCTTGACGGTCTCGGCCAGGATCACCGTCGGCTTGCCCACGGTGCTGCGCGCTTTTTCCAGCGTCTCCACAATTTCCTGCATGTTGTGTCCGTCGCACTGCAGCACTTCCCATCCGAAAGCGCGATATTTCTTATCAAGCGGCTCGATGTCCATCACGTCGCTGACGCGGCCATCGATCTGCAGGGCGTTCTTGTCAACGATGCCGATCAGGTTGTCGAGCTTGTAGTGTGCGGCTTCCATGGCCGCTTCCCAGATAGAGCCTTCCTGCTGCTCACCGTCGCCCATGATGCAGAACACCTTGTGCGGCTTGCCAGCGAGCTTGCCCGCCAGCGCCGTGCCCACGGCTACGCTCAAACCCTGACCAAGCGAGCCCGACGATACCTCCACACCCGGCACTTTCAACCAGTGCGGATGTCCCTGGTAAGGCGAACCCAGCTTGCGCAGCGTGACCACATCTTCCGGCTTGTGATATCCGGCGAAAGCCAGCCCGAGATACAGTGCCGGCGCTTTGTGTCCTGCCGACCAGATGATGCGATCGCGATCGGCCCAATTTGCGTGTCGGGGATCGTGGTTAGCGACTTTGAGATAGAGCGCAGCAGTGATGTCCATGATAGAAAGCGTGCCGCCGGCGTGCCCGGATGCGGCCGCAGCCAGCACGACCAGGTCATAGCCGCGCATCAGGTTAGCGGCTTGCTGCAATTCTTCGATGGAATATTCCCGAATCACCTTCCCCGTCCTGGAATCGATGATTGCCATAATGTCCTCACAGGCTCCCGCCCTCGACTGGCAGAGCAGCCCCAAAACGTATTAGCGTATGCCGGAAAGCCGACATAGCTCAGTGAGTTCAGTCACACTCGGGGGTGATGAAAAAGGCGGAAAAGCGGGAAGTGAGAAGTTAAGACCGGCTGGCATGCAGGTGTATAATCCGGCTTAGCTTAATCGACCGTGAACCTTGGAGCTTCAACAACATAGCCTGATACGCAGGTGGCGCCACTCCGCGACGAACAGCTTCCTTTGGAACGCCCTGGCCGGCCCTGGAGACCGTAAGTAGATCAAGACGACGTGCGGCAATTCTGTAGCTATTCGGGATATCGCTAAGTGCGGACCGGCTTGTGAGCGCGAAGCGGATGCCAAAGCTCCGAGTATTAAGACCGTGATTCGGGTTATACAACCCGTGCGCAGCAAATTCTTCTGGCCAATACAGTCCCCCAAGAATGATTGAGGAGGTCGTGATGAGGTGCGTCCGTCTGACAGGTAAGTTTCCACGCAAGGCTTTAGTAGTGGTTCTGCTGTTGGTGCCCGCACTGATGTGGGCGCAGGAAAAAAACAAAGGCTCGGAAAAGGCCAGCCATTCTGCGCCAGCAGCGCAACAACACCCCTCGACAGGGCAACAAGGGCACCCGAGCAGTACGCCATCGCGGCCGGCGACGAGCTCCCGGCCGAGCACCGGCACATCAACTCGGCCGAGCACCGGCACATCGGCGCGGCCGAGCACCGGCACATCAACCCGGCCAAGTACGGGGACGTCGACCCGGCCGAGCACCGGCACGTCAACCCGGCCAAGTACGGGGACATCGACCCGGCCGAGCACCGGCACGTCAACCCGGCCAA
>Ga0335079_10000791_pt1 | contig 35927 bp, 31 predicted proteins | sample Lox_Sample_33_FD_206719 | JGI IMG/M metagenome (GOLD analysis project Ga0335079, IMG submission 206719) | Soil microbial communities from Loxahatchee National Wildlife Refuge, Florida, United States - Lox_Sample_3.3 | ecosystem: Environmental > Terrestrial > Soil > Wetlands | place: USA...
GTCCCCGATCCGATCCCACCGAAGGCGCCTTCAAAGTAGACGAGCTTGTTTCTTCGACGACATTACATGATGACGAAACTTCATCCGTGCATGAGGGCGATGACTATCGCCCTCTGCGTGTTCCTCATGATGTGGACGGGCAGCACAACTTTGACGCTCGCGCAGGCGAGGTACACACCTACAGACGTTCATGATGGCGGCTGGATTACCGGTACAGTTTCACTCGGGGTGTGCTCCTTCATCCCGGACCGTATGGAAGTCGCTCAGGACAACAGGACCTGCGGAAAAACCAAACAATCCCCGAGACTTCTTATCGGAAAGGATCGCGGCATTGCGGACGCTATCATCTATCTTGAGGGGATATCCGCGGGCAAACAGTTCGCGGGTCCGAAAGATTTCCTCCTCACGCAGCAGAGCTGCGAGTACTCGCCTCACACGCTGATTGTTCCGGTCGGGACGAAGCTCAACATCGTGAATAATGATGCCATCCTTCATAATGCGCATTGTTACGACTGCGAAAAGGATCTGAGGACGATTTTCAACATCGCCCAACCGGTGAAAGGTCTGAAATCCTGCACGAAGTCACTGGACAATCCGGGACTTCTTTCGCTCTCGTGCGACGCGGGTCATCCGTGGATGTCGGCATACGTCATGGTGGCAAAGCATCCGTATTACGTTATCTCCGACAGGAACGGGCATTTCTCTCTCGATAACATTCCACCGGGTTCCTATACGCTTCATCTCTGGCACGAGGGTGTGGCAATCACAAAAAAAGAGCTCGAGCACAACAAGGTGAAGAAGTACGAGTATGAAGAGCCATATGAGATGACACAGAAGGTGACGGTTTCCCCGAAATCTACGACCACTGCTAATTTCACGGTGATTTTGAGATAGAGGTCTCTCATCAGATTCCGGAAATCGGGAGTTGTCAGCAGCCCGCGGAATCGGTTTGCATTTTGTCGGCACACGTCCTATCTTGCTTCATTCCATCATCTCCCAATAACCGAGGTCCATTATGAACTTCCTGAGAGGTCTTGTTGCCTGCGTTATTCTTCTCTCTCTTGCATCATGCACCAAACCCCAAAAACCGGCCATGACAATTGCAGATAAGGCGAAGCGATTCGCACCGACGGAAATCACCGCCGACATTTCCAAGCTCTCTGCCGGCGATAAGCAGGCACTCGACAAGCTCATTCAGGCATCAAAGCTGATCGACTCCATCTTCCTTATTCAGAAATGGAGCGGCAATATGGATCTCCTGGCGAAACTCCGCGCCGACAGCTCTCCAGATGGCCGGGACAGATTGAAGTATTTTCTGAATAACATGGGACCGTGGTCAAAGCTCGATCAGGATGAACCGTTTATCGACGGCGTGCCGCCGCATCCCGAAGGCGCCAATTATTATCCTGCAGATATGACCAAGTCAGAGTTCATGTCGTGGGATTCGACATTGTCCGGCGACCAAAAGAACCAGGCGGAAGGATTTTTCTATACGATCCGGCGCGATGCCAACGGAAAACTCACCACTGTCCCGTACAGTACCGAATACAAAACCTATCTTGAACCCGCCGCGAAACTGCTCCAAGAAGCTGCAGGGTTGACCGATAACAAGACATTGAAAGATTTTTTGAATAAGCGCGCTGACGCATTTCTCAGCAACGATTATTATGAAAGCGATGTGGCGTGGATGGATCTCGATAGTCCCATCGAACCGACTATCGGTCCGTACGAAGTGTATATGGACGAACTCTTCAATTATAAGGCGGCATTTGAGGTATTCATCGGACTGCGTGATGATGCGGAGACGGCAAAGCTTGCGACGTTTTCCTCCTACCTCCAGGAGATCGAAAACAATCTTCCCATCGACCCCGCCTACCGCAATCCGAAGCTCGGCGCACTCTCACCGATCCGTGTCATCGATGAAGTCGTGATCGGCGGTGAGGCGCGTGAAGGTGTGCAAACAGCGGCAATCAATTTGCCGAACGATGAGCGCGTGACTGCAGAAAAAGGAAGCAAGCGGGTCATGCTGAAGAATGTGCAGGAAGCAAAATTCAACAAGATCCTCCTCCCCATCGCCTCGGTGGTATTGGATAAGAACCAGCAGCAGCTCGTTTCCTTCGACCGATTCTTCACACACATTCTCGCGCATGAGCTGATGCACGGTCTCGGTCCGCATACCATCACGGTAAATGGACAGCAGACAACTGCCCGCCAGGCAATGAAGGAACTCAGCTCCGCATTCGAGGAAGCAAAAGCCGACATCTCCGGGCTTTTCCTCCTTCAGTACCTGATCGACAAGGGAGTGCTGGATAAGTCGTTCGAACAGCAAATGTATGTCACGTATCTTGCCGGCACCTTCCGATCAGTGCGATTCGGCACGAACGATGCACACGGCAAGGGCATGGCGATGCAGTTCAATTATCTTACGGACCAGGGCGCGTATCAATACGATGATGCCACCGGCACCTACAAGGTCAACTTCGACAAGATCAAGGACGCGGTAAGAAATCTGACGCACGACATCATGACCGCGCAGGCGCAGGGAGATTACAACAAGGCAAAGACCATGCTGGAGTCGCTGGGCGTTGTCCGCCCGCAGATGCAGAAGGTGATTGACAAATTATCCGATCTGCCTGTGGATATTGCACCGGCGTTTCCTCTTGCAGAAGGAAAGTAGCACATGGCTTCCAGGCCGCTGAAGAATGAATATGCGGATTCATTTTCCGCGTACGTCTCGCTCGTCACGGAAGCAGATGTTCTTTCGATTCTCTCGAAACAGCCAGCAGAGTTGCGCCGGCTTCTGCGAGGTGTGACCGGCAAGCGCGAGCATTTTCGCTATGCTCCTGGAAAATGGAGTGTACGGGAGGTCATCAGTCACATCATCGATGCCGAACGTGTCTTCGCCTACCGGGCGTTCTGCATCAGCCGGGGTGAATCCACCTCACTTCCCAGCTTTGATGAGAACGAATATGCCTCGAAATCTCACGCTGATTCTGTCCCTCTGCCGGATCTTGTTGAAGAGTTCACGACTGTGCGGAAATCCAACATGGCGTTTCTCAGACGGCTCGATACTTCGAGCTGGAAGCAAGTTGGTAAGGCGAATAATTATCCCGTATCAGTTCGCGCACTGGCATACATCATGGCCGGGCATGTCCGCCATCACTCGAGAATCCTTCAGGACCGGTACGGGGTATAGCCCGGGGCAGCCGATCAGATAGTTCATACCATTGGGGATCCGGACCCTTCATGCCTTCGTCAGCGGATGAAACTTTCTTAATATTTTCGGGGAAGAAGATCCGCCTCCGGATTCTCTTCGAAATTGCATCCCACTAAACCTGTTAACGTTCTAACAGTCCAATCAAGGACACAGTGAGGTTGACTCTGTCGTGATTTGCGTGATAATTGACAGAATGAGCGAGGAATGCCCGGATGCATTCCCCATAAAATGATCGGTCAAATTTGAGGAAGTCAATGATATGATGAAGAATCTGCTCGTTGCAAGCCTGCTCCTGGCTGGACCGCTCTTTGGATCGCAGTGGCCCCAGGAATTCACCTCGGGTGATTCCAAAATTACGGTCTACGAACCCGAATACGTTTCGCTCGCCGATAATGTCCTTGTCGCCGATGCAGCCGTATCCGTCCTCGCCCCGGGAGATGCTCAGCCGAGCTTCGGTGAAGCGCGGATGCAGTTCCGCGTTGCACAGGGTGCATCCCACATGTTGACCGCACAGGGAATTGTGGTGGAGAAACTGAAGCTTCCCTCCGCCTCTCCCGCCCAGGTTGAATCATACTCAGCAGATATACAGAACGGATTGATGGCAAACCGTCCCGACTTTCCAGACGACGAGGTGAAGAACGCAATCTCCTCCCAGGATGATTCTGATAACGGATACGGAACATCTGCTCCCAAGGTCATTGTGGCAAAGCATCCGGCAGTGCTCGTGGTTATCGACGGCGAACCGATACTCACCGATGTGGACGGATCGACACTCAAGCGTGTATCCAACACTCCGTTCTTTCTGGTAAACGACCCTGGATCGCGGACATATTACCTCAAGGGCGGTGATACATGGTATGCAGCTTCCGACATCAAGGGCGAGTGGAAATCCATCAGTGAACCTCCTGCCGATGTCGTCGGATTGGAAGAAAAGTACCGGACCAATGAGGATTCCGCTCAAATGGCTCAGGCATCCGACCTCCAGCAAAAATCCGGAAAGATCCCGGACATCATCGTGAGTACGGAGCCTGCAGAGCTCATCGCAACGGACGGCGAACCTGCCATGACACCGATCAAAGGAACCGGACTTCTCTACGTCAGCAACACGCCGGCCGATGTGTTTATGGAAATTTCGAGCCAGGACTATTTCGTTCTCCTTTCCGGCAGATGGTACAAGTCGAAATCACTCGACGGACCCTGGAGCTTTGTCTCATCCGACAAGCTCCCGGGAGATTTTGCGAAGATCCCTCCCAACTCCGAAAAGGACGCCGTCCTGGCAAATGTCTCCGGGACGATTCCCGCAACCGATGCGGTTCTCGATGCGAAGGTTCCGCAGGCAGCGACCGTTCAGCGAAACTCCGCTACGACGGAAGTCGCGTATGACGGCGATCCCGAATTCCAGCCGATCGAAAACACCGGAATGCAGTATGCGGTCAACACCTCCTCATCGGTCATCCTCATCGGCGGACAATACTACGATTGTGATCGCGGAATCTGGTTCCAATCAGGCAGCCCGACGGGACCGTGGACTGTCTGTGTGAGTGTGCCGCCTGAAATCTATACTATACCGCCGCGGTCACCTCTCTATCACGTGCGGTTTGTCAGAGTTTATGGATTCACACCAAGCGTCGTGTACGTTGGATACACCGCCGGCTATACGGGATGTTATGTCTATAACCGCACGGTCATTTACGGAACGGGATTCTACTACCGTCCGTGGCATCGCCGCTGGTACTATCCGCGTCCATACACATGGGGTTTCGCGGTGCATTACAATCCCTGGTCGGGCTGGACAATAGGCATCGGCACGGTCTGGGGCAGACCCTACGGATGGTTCGCGTACAACTGGGGTCCTCATTACGGCGGATGGTGGGGTCCGGTGGGATATCGGCCGTGGTATTATCATACCGGCGGACACATTTACCGTGCAGGGTACAGACCAGCCCCATATGTACGCAGACCGTTTGCGACGGGACGTTCGATCGCATCGGTGTCGCGGTATGCTGCCACGAGACCACCGACGCTCTATCAGCAGAGAACGGTTGGAATTGTCCGATCATCAGCTGTGAACCGGGGACGGCCTGCAGGCTCGCTTCGATCACCTAATACCCCTGCCCGGCAATTGGATAGACCGGCGCGGCAATTCGGCCAGCAGAACCGTCCAAACCGCAGTCCTCAATCCAAGAAAGAACTCGGAGCGAAAACGCCATCCGGGGAACGCCCGGCGGCACATCCAAATGCAAAGGAGCGGGGTAAGAAGAAAGAAGCGCGGGGCAAGAAGAGAGAGAGAGGGAGAGAATAGATCTTCTCACCGGCGGGTTTCGCAGGCATCATCTCATCTCACATTCGTGTCAGGAGGGAACTATCGTTCCCTCCTTCTGTTTTCATACCTTCACTTGAGATTGTTGGAAGATCTTCTTACTTTTTTCACGCCATAGCAAGTACCGCTTGGTATCTATGAAAAGGATAGCGTGATCGATTTCTCCGTGTATTCCTCACGCCACGTTGATGCACATACTAACGACATGAAGCACTTGGCTGCAAGCTGGAACATGTTCTTTCGCAGAAGTCTCACCACGTTTATGACGTGGATGCTATTGTCCTTTACCGGTCAAGCGATGGCTTCCGGGCCTCTCCGACTCCCGACTGTGAAGCTCGCTCCGGGGATGATCATTGCATCATCCGTGCGCATCGAAAAAGGAATATATTTACACCCGCCCCCTTCCTCTCTCGATTCCGGCGTCATCACGGTACGCGGAGAAAATATCACGGTGGATTTTCAGGGTGCAACGCTCGAGGGAGTCGAGCCGGAAACCGATCCTGATCAATGTGCAGGGGTTGCGATTCGTGTCGATGGCGGAAGAAATATCACAATTCTCCACGCACACATCCGCGGCTTCAAGTTCGGCATCCTCGCACGTCATACGGTCAATCTCCAGCTGATCGATAATGATATCAGCTACAATTGGAAGCCGCGGCTTTTCAGCGAGATTGAGCATGAGAGTCTGGTCGACTGGCTTTCATTCCACCATAATGAAAAAGACGAGTGGCTCCGATACGGCGGGGCGATTTTCCTGGTAGATGTCGAGAGCGGCCTGATTTCCGGCAACCGTTCCGTTCAGAACATGAACGCATTGATGATGACACGGTGCGATCATCTCAAAATCGAAAACAACAACTTCTCGTTTAATTCAGGACTCGGGATCGGTCTTTACCGGTCGTCTCACAATAACATCATACATAACCGGCTCGATTATAACGTCAGGGGTTACAGCAAATTTTACCACCGCGGGCAGGATTCCGCGGACCTGCTGATATTCGAGCAGTGCTTCGATAATGTCGTGGCATATAATTCCGCAACTCACGGCGGCGACGGACTCTTCATCTGGGCCGGACAGACCACTATGGACTCCGGTAATGGCGGCGTGAATGACAACCTTTTCTTCCGCAACGATTTTAGTTACTCGCCAGCCAACGGCATGGAAGCAACTTTCAGTAGAAATGCCCTCGTTGCAAATATCGCCGAGGGATGCGACTACGGCGTCTGGGGCGGATACAGTTACGAGTCCAAGATTGTCGGAAACACGTTTCGTCACAATCGCTTCGGCGTTGCCATCGAACATGGGCAGAAGAATGTCATCTCGAATAATTTGTTTGATGGTGATACGACAGCCATCAGCTTGTGGGCAAATCCAATTGAGCCGTCGGATTGGGGATATCCGAAGTACCGTGATACCCGGAGCATTGGGTATACAATAGACGGAAACCAGTTTTCCAGGAACCGGTATGGGATCAAGGCAACAAATACCGACAGCCTTACAGCGAAGGGCAATACGTTTTCGGGAGTTGATACGGTTTCAGTCCTTCGGGACACGCTGCATGTTTCATTTGGAATGAACACGACATCTCCTCGAGCGAAAGCTCCGAACTTGCCCCGCCTTCCCGGGGCATTTTCCCGGCTTGCTCCAAAGGTCGATCGCGGGATGGACCGCATCCCTGAATCGGCGGTCTCAAAGATGCCGAGATCGGCAATTCTCGTGGATGAATGGGGACCATTCGATTATGAATCTCCGCGGCTTACTCCCATCGACAGCTCCCGCGCAGTTCCGCTGAGACTCCGCGCTGTGGGCCCGGCCGGAACGTGGAAAATTATTTCAATGAATGGCGTGGAATCGGTTTCGAGAAAGTCAGGAAGGGTCGGCGATACCCTTGCAGTGATCCCGGGTGACCAGGGAGAATGGAATATTTCACTCGAGTATAGAGGAGATCAAACAGTCTCGCCGCGGGGAATCGTGACGGAAAAGAGAGCTGCGGTACCTTTTGAATCCAAGGTGTTCGACCCGGTTATCGATTGGAGTGAGAGGTTCTTTGTCTGGAACGACAGCACAGACCCGAGGACGAGATCCGGGAGGTTCGATTCGCTCCTGAGAACAAACCCGATCTATTCGACACAAACATCTCATCTGGATTTTGAGTGGTACAGACCACTCATTTCAGCACTGCCGCAGGAGAAGTTCGCGATGGAAGCAACGGGAACCCTCATGCTCGATTCGGGAACATATTCCCTGCGGTGCATCAGTGACGATGCCGCGCGCATTTGGGTTGATTCAACCCTCGTTATCGACGACTGGACACCGCACGGGTCAACAATCGATTACGCATCGCTGACCGGCGGAAAGCACAATCTGAGGGTTCAGTATTACCAGGTCGATGGGTGGGTGGAATTCCGGGTTGATCTCCTCAAGGGATCAACCCGGTCCACAGGATCACCCTGATGGGTTCACCTTGAATCTGCACGCCTGAACACGTATATTGTTTTACCTCCATCACCAATCACTCGAAAGGCGTTCCATGCACCTTTTTCGCACGTTCTTTTTCGCGGCACTAGTGTCCTCTCTCGTGCTCAGTTCACCTCTTTTTTCTCAATCCTCCAAACACAAGAATTCTTCAGACGAGAAGGAATCCGCAACACCGGATCCTTTGATGCTCAAGTCTGTGCAGGCGCGGAGCATCGGGCCCGCCATCATGAGCGGGCGCGTCTCAGCCATCGCCCTCGATCCGGAAGATATCAACACATTTTATGTCGGCCTGGGCACCGGCGGTGTGATGAAAACATCGGACGACGGCGGAACGTTCGGCGGAATTTTCGAAAAGGAAGCTGTGGCTGCGATCGGTGCGATTGCGGTCTCCCCCTCCAGACCGAATCATGTTTGGGTCGGAACAGGTGAAGCAAATGACCGGAACAGCTCTGCCTGGGGAAACGGCGTCTATCATTCGACAGACGGCGGCGGCTCGTGGACAAATGTCGGGTTGAAGAATTCAAAAACGATCGCACGGATTGTGGTCCACCCCACCGACACCAACACGGTCTACGTTGCTGCGATGGGTGACCTCTGGACACCAAACAGCGAACGTGGTCTCTATAAGACGACAGATGCCGGTAAGACGTGGAGCAAGATTCTGGCGGCGAAGAGTCAGGAGGATAAAGTCGGTTGTGGTGATGTTGCTATCGATCCCAACGACCCAAACACGGTTTATGCGGCCCTTTACGCTCGGCTGCGTACACCGTGGTCATTCAGCTACGGGATGGAGGTAACTGGCGGCAGCGATCTCGGAGGAATTTTTAAGAGCACGGACGGCGGGTCATCATGGAAAAAACTCACCAACGGTCTTCCGGGAAGCACCGGCAGGATCGGTTTGGATATCTATCATAAGAATCCAAACATCGTATATGCCGTCGTCCAGAGTGATGAGGGCGGCACAAGCGACATCGATGATCCACACAGCAAGCGCGGCGGAGTGTTCCGCTCGGACGATCACGGCGATTCCTGGAGAAGAATGAGTCCGCTCGACCCGCGTCCCTTCTATTTCAGCCAGATCCGTGTCGATCCTTCAAATGAAGCCCGTGTTTATGTGCTGGGCTACATGCTCCATGTGTCCGATGACAGCGGTAAGACATTCCAGGAGGATTTTTTTGATAAAGTACATCCCGACTGTCACGCACTGGTGGTCGATCCCCGGAATACGAAACGGCTCATTATCGGAACCGACGGCGGAGCGTATCAGAGCTTTGGGGCCGGAAAAGGATGGCTTCATCTCAACAAATTCGCAGCGGGAGAATTTTACCGGATCACACTTGATAACAGCACGCCATACCGGATCGCCGGGGGGCTGCAGGATAATCAGAACTGGGTAGGTCCGAGCAACACGATGAAGGGTGACGGCATTCTGAACAGTGACTGGATTGATATCGGCGGCGGTGATGGATTTTACTGTGCGTTCGATCCGACAGATTCCGAGATTGTCTACGCTGAATCACAGGAAGGATACGTTCACCGCTACAACCTGAGGACGGGTGAAGGGAAAGGTCTCCGCCCCGCACCAGCAGAAGGACAGATGGGATTCCGGTTTGAGTGGGATTCACCACTGATCAATGCGAAAGATCCCCCTGATGCGCTGTATCTCGCGGGGAACCACGTTTTCAAGCTGACCAATAAAGGGGAACAGTGGAAGATGATTAGCCCCGACCTTTCGGCTCAGGATCCGAAAAAGATCATGACCGTCGGCAGCGGAGCAGAAACGTATGGTGTAGTGTACACTCTCGCGGAGTCACCGCTGAAAGCCGGGGTGCTCTGGGCAGGAACGGATGATGGCAAATTGTGGATCACAATGAATGACGGTGGAACATGGACAGATCTCACCGAACATCTTCCCCGCGAAGCAAAGGGACAATGGATCAACCGGATCGAACCGGGTCATTTCGATATCAACACCGCGTATCTTGCGGTCGAAGCGTTCCGGACGGGCGATTACAAACCGCTCGCGTACAGGACGGAAGACGGAGGGAAATCATGGGAGAGCATCTCCAGTGATCTTCCGGTTGATGCTCCGGTGAAGGTTGTCCGCGAAGATCTATCCAATCCGAATCTTCTCTTTGCCGGAACGGAATTCGGTTTGTACGTTTCGTTCGAACGCGGTAAGAAATGGATGAAACTCGGCGAACTCCCCACTGTCGCAGTTGACGACATCGTCATCCACCCCCGTGACCGTGATCTTGCGATCGCAACGCACGGGCGGAGCATATTCATCTTCGATGATATTCGTCCTCTCGAGGAATTCAACGCCGATTCGGCTGCAAAACCCGCTGTGCTGTTTCCGGTTAGACCGGCCTATGGATATTTTCCAAATTCCGGAAGCGCTGATTGGGATGGGATTCAAACGTACAGAGGAAGCAATCCGCCCACCGGCGCTATCATCAATTATTATGTGAAGGAATACACGGGCGACGGCGTGAAGATCAGCGTCGCAAATCCGGCGGGAAGAACGGTCGCAAATCTTTCGGGAGCCGGTACACCGGGATTCAACCGGATCACCTGGGACCTGAAACCGACCAAAGAGTTTCTGAACAATTACGGCGGTGAGGGACAGAAATTCGTTCCCTCGGGGGATTACACTCTGAACTTCAGTTTTGGAAAGACGAAGGCGTCGCAGAAATTGCACGTCGAGATCGCGAGGGGCATTGAAACACGATAACGATGAACACTTTGAATTCGGAGGAAGAACAGTATGGTTAAAATCATCGCGTTGTATCGCAATCCTTCGGATGCCGAAACGTTCGACAAGCATTATTTCGACATCCATATTCCACTCGTGAAGAAAGTTCCAGGTTTGCGAAAGGTGGAGGTCACCAGAATCACGGGGGCACCTATCGGTGAATCGAAGTTTCATCTCATGGCGGAAATGTACTTCGATTCCGTCGATGCGATGAATGCCGGAAACGCATCACCCGAAGGAAAAGCAGTTGCCCGGGACGTCATGAGCTTTGCCGCCGATGTGCTGACGCTTTTTTACGGCGAGGTCCAGGGATGAGCAAATATTCCGGTAAGAAGGAACAGACCTTCAGGTTCAAGAACATTGTCTACAGGAAGAAGAATCTGCGCGCAACGATCACACTCAACAGACCCGAAGTCCACAATGCACTCAACCTCGCGATGCTCCGGGAAATGGGAATTGCATTTCAGGACGCTGCGTGGGATGATGATGTCGCCGTCGTGATCCTGACAGGCGCAGGCAAACGTGCGTTCTGTACCGGTGCCGATATGAAGGAATGGAATGATGATTTCTGGGAAAATCCAGCCGATTTTCACAAATGGATGGGGGTGTTTGTCGAGACTTTTGAGCGCCTGAGAAACATCGGAAAACCGACGATAGCCCGGATCAACGGGATGGTTGTGGGAGGCGGCAACGAGCTGCAGATGTCGTGCGATCTGGCAGTCGCGGCTGACGATACTTTTGTGCGGCATGTCGGGGTTTCGCGCGGGAGTGTTCCTGCAGCAGGCGCAACGCAGTGGCTTCCGCTCATCGTCGGAGACAGAAGAGCGCGCGAAATCCTCTTCCTCTGTGAAAATGTTCCCGCTCCGCAGGCGCTCGAATGGGGACTCTTCAACCGCGTTGTCCCGCGACGGGAGCTGGACCGTACGGTAAACGAGATTGCCGAAAAACTGATCAACAAACTTCCCGAGTGCACGCGGTATGCAAAACAGCAGCTGAACTTCTGGCGCGATCTCTCGTGGGGAATGACGATCGGACATGCCAAGGAATGGCTGACTATCCACACGGGATCCGCAGAAGTCCGGGAGGGGATCCGGGCATTCGTGGAGAAACGGCCGATCGACTACAAGAAACTCCGCCATCATACCGCACAGCCAACGTCGCAGAAGCCGGTGCGGCGCCGCAAGTAAGTGACCTCGTTCTATGACCCACCGGGGAAGAAAACACCGCCGCTCGCTCTCTGCGGCAATGCCAGCGATCGGGACAGTTGTTTTGGCACTTATACCGTTCCTCTTCGGCGGGTTTGGAATCACTCCCCGGCCACGGCACATTCAGGTTTTTCTCCCTGGTACACAAGTCGGCACTGTCGATTCTGCCACGAGCGTTTCCTTCTGTCAGCAATGCCATCAGTCTAACGTTTCCTCTCACCGTGTTCCAATTCAGGATGAATGGTCGGGAAGCATGATGGCCCAGGCGGCTCGGGACCCGGTCTTTTATGCGGCTCTGGCGATCGCCAACAAAGACCGATCATCTTCCGGAGAATTTTGCATCCGGTGTCATTCGCCGATGGGATGGCTTTCCGGACATTCAGAAGACTTTACCGGTCAGTCACTGGCAGGAACGGATTTCGACGGCGTGCAATGCGACTACTGCCACCGGACCGGCGATCCGCTCAATCCCGACAGTACCATTTCCATGGTTTCGAATTATTTGGTCCCGGGGTATGGAAACGGAATGCATGCGGTACAGAAGTATGTTTATCCTAAACGGGGCCCGTTCGATTCTCTCTCCGGGTGGCACACGACGCTGTACGACCCCTTTCAGAAATCCAGCTCCCTCTGCGGGATCTGTCACGATGTGAGCAACCCATATTATGCAGCCGACCAGACTCAGCAGCCTCCGTACGCGTATGCACCGCTCGAGCGCACCTACAGCGAGTGGGCTGAAAGCTGGTACGCAACTCAGGGAGATTCCGGCACGTGCCAGTCGTGCCATATGGGCGATACCTCCGGGTATGCCTGTCTCTATTCCTCGGATTATCGTGAGCATCTCGCACGGCATGATCTCACCGGGGGGAACACATTTGTTCAGGGAATACTGCCGGACTTTTGGAACGGACTGGACACGAGTGCACTTTCGTTTTCACGGCAGCGCGCGACTGCAACACTTCATCGTGCAGCTTCACTTGACGTGAATGCGGTCAACCTGGGCGATTCCGTTCTTGCTGATGTACGCATCACCAACCTCACCGGCCACAAACTCCCCACCGGTTATCCGGAAGGACGGAGAATGTGGATTGAATTAATCGGGAAAGATATCAACGGGGATACGATCTTTCATTCCGGGGTGTACGATCCGGATTCCGCAAAGCTCATTTCCGATTCCCAGCTCAAAGTCTATCAGGTTCTGCAGGGAATCAGCGACTCGCTTTCCGTTATTTCAGGAGTCCCAAAAGGCGTGTCGTTCCATTTTGTCCTGAACGATACAACAATCGTTGATAACCGGATCCCGCCGAAGGGATTTACGAACGCCGGATTTGCTCAGCGAAACGCCTCGCCGATCGGCGTTTCGTATGCAGATGGTCAGAACTGGGACGACACGAGATTTGTCCTGCCCTCTTCTGCTGTAACAATTACTGCATCGCTGATGTACCAGACAATCAGCAGGGAGTATGTTTCATTCCTGCGGGATGAGAATACGTCCAACGGGTTCGACTGGAACTCGTGGGGATCAAAACTTTATGCATCGTGGGATTCTCGTGGAAAATCCACACCGGTCGCCATGGTCACGAAAGAGACAACTGTCCAGCTGTCGGAAGTTTCTGACCTTCCAGAAACACGTCCTCTCATGACGCAGCTCCTCCAGAATTTCCCCAATCCGTTTAATCCTGTCACGACAATCAGTTTTCAGCTTGCACATCCTTCTCATGTGAAAATCGAGCTCTATACCATCCTTGGCGACAGGATCATGACGATCGTTAACGGGGAGAAACAACCCGGGACTTATCGGATCCCGCTGGACGGATCGGGACTTGCCAGTGGGATTTATTTGTGTACATTTCAGTCAGGAAATATCCATCAGACGAAAAAACTGGCAATCATCAAATAATATGAAGAAGGAAGCATGACTCTCACTACTCTGCTCACGACCAAAGAGAACGGGTACGCGGTTATCCAATTCAACAGGCCGGAGGTTTTGAATGCGCTGAACATGAAACTCATGGAAGAGCTCGTCGAGACACTCGAATCGTTCGATCATGATGACGAGGTCCGTGCGATTGTCCTCACCGGCAATGAAAAAGCATTTGCCGCGGGAGCCGACATCAAGGAAATGGCGGATGCCTCGTCGGTGGAGATGCTCATCCGCGATCAGTTTGCGCGCTGGGACAGGATCCGGAAGATCAAGAAACCGATCATTGCGGCGGTGAGCGGATTCGCCCTGGGCGGTGGATGCGAGCTTGCAATGACCTGTGACCTCATCGTTGCCGCCGAGACCGCCAAATTCGGACAGCCGGAGATTACTATCGGCGTCATGCCCGGTGCAGGTGGAACACAACGCCTCACGCGGGCAGTCGGCAAATATAAAGCTATGGAAATGATCCTCACCGGTAAAATGATCACTGCCGATGAAGCGCTCCGGTGGGGGCTTGTGACAATGGTGGTGCCCGTCGAAGCATGTCTTACCGAGGCAAAAGTTCTTGCGGCAGAGATTGCCTCAAAACCGCCGGTTGCCGTGCGTCTCGCAAAGGAGGCAGTACTCAAGTCCTTCGATACGACTATTGAAGGAGGTTTGGAATTTGAACGGAAGAACTTCTATCTCCTCTTCTCGAGCGAAGATCAGAAGGAAGGAATGAGAGCATTTGTGGAAAAGCGAAAACCGACATGGAAAGGAAAATGATGAAACCCGGAAACCTTAATCTGCGGATATTGCCGGCTCTGGCGATACTCACGGCGGCATTCAGTTTCATAGCCGCCTCCCAGGCACCAAGCTACCCGGACTTCGAACTTGTCGAGACTGTGCCCGTCGAAACTGCTCTCGGGGACCCCGGCCTACGAAATCCACATGATGTCTGGCTCGGGATGATCCACAACGCCAGACAGACGATCGATTTCGAGGAATTCTATGTTTCGAATGCACACGGTGAGCCGCTGGAAGATATAATCGGAGCAATTTTGGAGGCGGGAAAACGCGGTGTCGAAATCCGGTTCATCGCCGATTCACGGATGTACAGGACATATCCCGAGACACTCGACTCCCTGGGGAAATCCAAGAATATCTCGGTCCGGATCATCAATTATGGCAGGCTCGCGGGAGGCGTCCAGCATTCTAAATATTTTGTCGTCGACGGTGAGGAGGCATTTGTCGGAAGCCAGAATTTTGATTGGCGGTCACTGGAGCATATTCACGAACTGGGCCTCCGGATCAAACACAAACCGACGGCAGAGATCTATGAGGATATCTTCAATCTCGACTGGGCGCTCGCGGAAAAAAATGACCCGGCCCTGATCAGTCAGCTCTTGACGTACAAACATTATGACCTCCCGTTCCGCATACCGGAAGGCGGTGATGACACACTCACATTCTTCCCGACTGCGAGTCCGAAAGGATTGTTACCCGACTCGACAATGTGGGATGAAACCAACATTGTGGGCCTGATCGACGCGGCGAAAGACAATATCTACTGTCAGTTTCTCACCTATTCACCCATCACACGGGAGAAAGATCATTATTATCCCGTTCTCAATGAAGCTCTCAAACGCGCCGCGGCGCGTGGCGTGCACGTTCATATGATCGTGTCGGACTGGTCGAAAGATCACCCATTGGTCGATTCACTGATCAGCCTGGGAGAATTCAGGAATATTGAAATTAAATTCAGCGATATCCCCGAGTGGTCGAAAGGATACATTCCATTCGCGAGAGTCGAGCACTGCAAGTATCTTGCCGTCGACAAATCATCATCCTGGATTGGAACGGCAAACTGGGAGAAAAGCTACTTTTATACTACACGCAATCTGGGGGTTGTCGTTCACAACGATCGCATCACATCCACACTGGAAAGAATTTTTCTGAAAGACTGGACCGGACCGTACACGGAACTCATCAAACCGGGAACATCCTACACGCCGCGAAAGCACGGCGAGAACTGATCCGGACCCGATTTAATCCAGTTTTTTCTTGAACCGCAGGATACTCGCCCCGAGTACACCTGCGCCCATGCCCATCAGCAGAAGCGCCTGAAGCCAGAGGTCGCTGATCCCGACGCCCTTCAGGATCAGTGAACGTACGATCACGAGATAGTGACGCATCGGAATGCCGAACGAGATGAACTGGAGAATGGGGGGCATGTTGTCCACCGGGAAGGTGAAGCCCGAAAGATACATCATCGGCTGGAGAATGAAGAACTGACCGATCATCATCGCCTGCTGCTGCGTGCGCGTGATGGTCGAAACAAAGAGTCCGAGCCCCAACGTCGTGAGGAGAAAGAACGTGGACAGTCCGATAAGCAGCGGAACACTTCCTTTGATCGGGATATCAAATCCAAAGACCATGACGAGCAGAACAATGGTGGCGTTCACGATGGCAATCAGAGTGAACGGAATGAGTTTCCCGATAATCATCTCGGACGGTCGTATCGGCGTCACCATGATCTGTTCGAGCGTGCCGATCTCTTTTTCACGAACAACGGCCATCGAGGTCAGGTTCATCGTCGTGACGAGGAGAAGAAGCACGAGCACCCCCGGAACCATATAATTTCTGCTCTTGAGGTCCGGGTTGTACCATGCGCGCACCTGTGTGGCGATACCTGCCTGAGAGGCCCGGTTTGCACCGCCGGATACTTCTGTGAGAATTCTGTTCGAATACTGCGCTACGATCTGGGTAGCATAATTCAATCCTATTGCCGAGGTATTTCCCTCACTTCCATCAACAAGCAGCTGAACATTTGCCTGTTCCCTTCGGAGGAGCTTGTTTCCAAAATTATGCGGGATGATGAGCCCCATGCTCACCTTGTTGTCGTCAAGATACGACTGAACCGCGTTATAATCATCGGTGGCATATTCGATGGTGAAATATCCCGACGTGACGAATTTTTCCGCAAGCTGCCGGCTGTCTTCGGTCTTGTCGAGATCGCACAGAACCATGGCGATATTTTTCACATCGACAGACGCGGCAAACCCGAGGAGTGTCAGCTGAAGCACCGGTGCAACGAAGACAATCGGCAGGAGTTTCTTGTCTTTGAACAGCTGACCGAATTCCTTCTTCAATATGGCGAGTATCCGCTGGAAGCTCATACTTTCACCCCACAGTCTTATGGAAACGCCTCACACTCACAAACAGCATAAACGAGATAAAGATCGAGAGATAGAGCGCCTGATCCCAGAATGCTCCGACTCCCACGCCTTTGAGGATGATACTCCGAAGTATCACGAGATAGAATTTTGCGGGAGTAATGTTGGATATTGCCTGCAGCCACCACGGCATGCTCCGGATGGGGAACATGAATCCCGAAAGCATGATCGTCGGCAGCATCGAGAAGAGCGACGCAAGCTGGAAGGCAACCTGCTGGCTGTCGGAAATGGTTGAGACATAGAGTCCGATCGACAATGCCGCGAGAATGAAGAGCAGCGTCGCAAAGAAGAGCAGAATGATGCTTCCTTTGATCACGACATCGAAGAGAACATACGCGGCGGTCAGGACAAGCGTCGCAGCAACGAGAGATATGAGCGCGTAGGGAATTGTCTTGCCGACAATCAGCTCCATCGGCGTAATGGGAGAAACATCGATCTGTTCGACGGTATTTCTTTCCTTCTCCTTGACAATCGACAGCGAGGTCGCGATCACTCCGGTAATTGCGAGAATGAACCCTACCAATCCCGGAACGAGAAACTTCGCGCTTTTTAATTCCGGATTGTACCAGATGCGCGCCTGCAGCTGAACCGGGATGTAATTTCCCCTCCCGATCTTCGCGAGATTATTGAGAACAATCCGCTGAGAATACTGCAACGCAACCACCTGGACATATCCGACGATCGTCGTCGCCGAATTTGCATCCATGCCATCGACAAGCACCTGGATATTGACGGGCTGATTCGACAGCAGCTGGTGTGAAAAATCGTACGGGATGATGAGTGCACATTTTACACTTCCTTCGTCGAGAAGTTTCGTTGCTTCATCCGACGAAGAAAGCACTTCGACGTAATCGAAGTACCCCGAATTTATATACGAATTGATGAATTCCCTGCTGGCGGCTGATTTTTCAGCGTCATACACCGCCATTCTGATGTGCTGAACATCCCAGTTCAACGCGTACCCGTTGAGAAGGAGGAGCAAAGCCGGGACAAGTGTAAGGATGGCAAGGACCCTCTTGTCGCGCCTGATCTGTCGAAATTCTTTGACAATAATGGGCTTCAACCGCCGCAGGTTGTTCATCTCTCAAGCCGCTTTCTTCGATTCCTGATCGAGGAGATAGATGAAGACATCTTCGAGCGAAGGACTTCGTCGCTCGATCTTGTTGTATTCGATGTTGCTTTCCTTCAGTAATGTGCCGATCCGGGCAACTGCCGACTTCTCATCCGGTACGCTTACGTGGAGGAATGTACCGAAGACCGATGTCTCAAGCGCCCAGGGTTCCTTCTCAATCAACGACATCGCCTCGATGACTCTCGAACACTGCACCTCGAGGATCGGGGTCTTGATGTAATTTTCCTTGAGCTCTTTCGGACTTCCTCCGGCGATGATCTTTCCCGCGTTAATGAGAATAATATCGTTGCAGTATTCCGCTTCTTCCATGAAGTGCGTCGTTACGAGCACCGTAACGCCGGTTGCAGAAAGCTCATAGATCAGCTCCCAGAATTTTCGTCGCATGACCGGGTCGACACCGCTTGTCGGCTCATCCAGGAAAACGATCTTGGGTCTGTGCAGAACCGCACATCCGAGTGCAAGGCGCTGTTTCCATCCGCCGGAGAGAGTTCCGGTAATACTCTGTTCTCTTCCGTGAAGGTTGGCGATATCGTACACCCATTGTTTCCGTTCCTCGATGGCCCCGTTCGTCATGCCGTACACCCGGCCGTAGAAATTGACATTCTCTTCAACGGTCAGATCCTCGTACAGCGAGAATTTCTGGGACATGTACCCGATAGCGGATTTTATTTTTTCCGGTTCCTTGTTGATGTCGAAACCGCCTACCGTCGCTGTTCCGTCGGACGACTGAAGGAGACCGCTGAGCATCCGGATCGTGGTCGACTTGCCGGCACCATTTGCACCGAGAAATCCGAAGACCTCGCCCGCCTTCACGTCAAAAATGACATGGTCAACAGCCGTGAAATCGCCGAAGCGCTTTGTCAGATTTTTTACCTCAATAACGGAGCTCATCTTGGAGAATCCGTTCCCGAAAGACGCTCGCCGAGAGATTTTTTCAATGTTGCCCTGGCGAGTTCCTGCTCGACCAGCGCGCCGGTGTAATTGATTTTTGCCTGCAGAAGCGCAACGTCCGCATCCAGGAGTTCAGTCGAGGTTGCAAGGCCGGATCGATACTTATCCCCGGTCGTCCGGACACTCTCCTCGGCTTCATCGACTCCCACTTTCGCCACCGCAATCTTTTCCTTTGCACGCCGAATCGCGAGGAGGTTGCGTCTGACCTCGAGCGATACATTGTCCTTCATCTGCTCATAGAGAATCTGGTTCTCCGAGAGAGCGGCCCTTGCCTGATCGACCTGCGATGATGTGGCTCCCCAGTTCCAGAGATCGAACTGTACCTGCACGCCGATATCCCAGGTAGATTTGAATTCGTCGAGTGTTGGCTGGTAGCGGGCGTTAGGACGGTTATAGTAATAGTCGCCGGTCAGAAAGATCTGCGGGAAATAATTGCCCTGGGCTGCCGTCACCGAGGCCTTCGAGGCCTCCAGGCGCGACTGCATCGCCTGCATATCGGGCCGGGCGCTGAATGCCTGTGCCAGCAAGTTCGAATATTGCGCGATGTCGTTTATCATGGTCGTGTCACCCGGCACCGATGCGGGTTGGATCTGTGTCTCGATCGGCTGTCCGATGGCATTGTTCAGATTCATCATGGCAACCTGCACGTCATTCGCTGCATCAATTTGCGTCAACTGGGCGTTCGAAAGCTGCACTTCGATCTTCAGCAGGTCATTGCGCGTCGACAGTCCTGCCTTCATCAGGTTTTCCGTGTCCTTGTGATAGGTCTGCAGGCGCGTGACATTTTCATCGGAGAGTTTCTTTGTTTCGAGCGCCTGATACAACGACCAGTATGCCGAAGTGATGTTCAGGAGAACGTCGGATTCGTCATTCTTGTAATCCGATTCTCCCGCTTTGGCCAGATATTCCGCGGCCGCAGCGTTGCTGTGCAATTTGAATCCGGTAAAGAGGGGCTGCTGCAAGGTTACCCGCGAAGCATAGTTATCCAGAACAACCGGCGAGATCACAATCGGTTGCGGATTTCCAAATTCTCCGGCGGGGATCTCAAATGGAGGAACATCGCTCAGCCGGGAATATCCTCCCGAGACGCTGAGGGACGGCAACAGGCCGGCGTGAGCTTCACCTGAACGCGCCGAGGCCGCATCGACCTTTGCACGGGAAACGGAGAGTAACTTACTTCGTTCCAGACCGATCTGAATTGCACCATCGAGCGTCAGCTGCTGCGGCATCTGGGCAAGAAGCGCGGCCGGCATCAATATCAGAACCATCATCCATTTCATAATGAACCCTCGGCATGTTCCGGGTGTGTGAGAAGGGATACAAAAATATTTTCCAGGGACGGGGGTATGACCCGCCATCCTTCAACAGTGATACCGTTCGATCTGAGAAGAGATTCGATTGGGAGCATGTCTTTCGATGAATCATCCACAATAACATTCAACCTGTCTCCGAACGCCTGAACCTCGCGTGAGAGCCGCTCGGGATTATTCTTGAGAAGGAGGAAGCCGTCACGGACATGATCGCAGACAATTTCCACGACCTCGCCGTTCATGGAAGATTTCAGATTGATCGGCGTGTCCATCTTCATGATTTTTCCATTGTTCATGAGCGCAACACGGGAGCACCGTTCCGCCTCGTCGAGATAGGGGGTGCTCATGATGATCGTGATGCCGGTTTTGAGAAGGCTGGAGAGAACCTTCCAGAAATCCCGCCGCGAGACCGGATCGACCCCGGTAGTCGGTTCATCCAGGAGAATAACTTCCGGTGTGTGAATAAGCGTGCACGCCAGCGCCAGTTTCTGTTTCATACCGCCGGAGAGTTTTTCGGCCAGCCGGTTTCTAAACGGCGTAAGCCGCGTAAATTCCAGCAGCTCGTTCCGCCGGTTCTGGTAATCATAGACTCCATGGATCTCGGCAAAGAACTCGATATTTTCATCGATGGTAAGATCGCCGTAGAGACTAAATCTCTGTGAAAGGTATCCTATGCGTTTTCTGACCTCCTCTGCCTGTTTTTTCACATCAAATCCGGCAACGCGTATCTCACCGGATGAGGGAACTGTAATCCCGCAGAGCATGCGAATGAGCGTCGTCTTCCCCGCTCCGTCGGGTCCCACCAGCGCAAACATCTCACCTTTCCCGATCTCGAGGGACACATCGTTTACCGCCACGATTTCCTCCTTGCGAGGGCGCGAGACAAATTTTTTCGAGACGGATTGTATTTCGATGATACTCATTGGTCAATGAGGTGCTGAATAGAGGTATGCATCTGCCGGCATACCGGGCTTCAATGTCTGGTCAGCATTCGGAATTTCGATCTTCACCCCGAACACGAGTTTTGTACGGTCTTCTTTCGTCTGAATATTCTTCGGCGTAAATTCCGCAATCGAGGAGATATAGGTAACCGAACCCTCGAATGCCCGCTTGGGCGCACTGTCGATAAATACTTTCGCCTCCTGACCGAGATGAACCTTTGCGAGCTCCGTTTCATTCACATAGATGATAAGCTTCACCTTGTCCAGATAGGTGAGCCGCAGGAGGTTTGCACCGACGGTGACATATTCTCCCGGCTCGACGGCGCGCAGGGTGATCGTCCCGGCTGATGGTGCAAGCACGTGAGAATCCCGGATCTTCTTTCTCAGAAGATCGACCTGGGCTTCCGCATTGTCGCGTTTTTCCCGGGCGCCATCAATCTCTTCCTTTCTGGAACCCTGCTTGAGCTTTTCGAAGGTCTGCTGCGTTGCAACATACCGTGTGTACGCATCGTCGTACTGCTTCTGGGTGATCGTCTGCGAGGCAAGGAGATCTTTCATACGCAGATAGTCTGCCTCCGCCGTCTTGAACTCCGCTTCCGCCTGAACGATATCCTCCTTCCGCGATCCTTCGACGGCAAGTTTGTATGCGGCCTCGAATGATTCAGCGTTGGCGATTGCCTGGCGGAGCTGGATCTGATATTCCGTATCGTCGATGACGACGAGCGTATCTCCGGTTACAACCCGCGCACCTTCATCGACGCGAACCTGATTGATGATCCCTGCCACCTCGGCACTGATGTCGACGTCGGTTCCCTCAATTGTTCCGGAAGCGGAGATATCCGCTCCGTCGCCGCCCGAGCAACCGATCAAAAGCACCGTGAAGCAGAGAACGAGAAGATATTTCATTGTCTCACCGTTTGTTGATTCTGTAAAATGGTTCTATGAAAAAGCTCCCGTGCCTTGTCCGTCAGGATCCCGTCGAGACAGACACGAAAAATGGTTTTCAGGGCATCCTCCGTCGAGAATGAATACTGGGCAAGAGATTCCGGATTCACCACGCCCTGTATTGAGCTGAGGTACATGAGGATGACGACTTCCTTGTTTACGTCCTGACGAATGAGCCCGCGGGAAATTCCCTCGTCAATCATCAGCGCAAAGTTCTCAATGATATTTTTTTTCCGGACTTCTTCGATGCGCTTCCAGAGATCCGGGCGGTGACGGCGCACGTCGTCGAGAAACGCTTTGTTAATGCGGCAAGCCATGTGCCCGAACGCATCCCACATCGCCGAAAGTTTCGTTATGAAGTCGTCGGAGGATTCGAAAATCTGCCTGATCGATCCGGTCATCTCGATGATCTGCCACTCGATTGTCTGGTCAAGAAGATCGTCCTTGCTGGGAAACTGCTGATACATCGTCTTCTTGCTGATACCAAGTTCCTGGGAAAGTTCATCCATGGTGACCTTTGAAAAACCCGATGAGAAGAATCTCCCCCTTGCGTGTTCGATAATTCTCTCTCTGAGTGTGTCCGTCATAATCATTCCCTAATCAAAACTTTAAAAAACTTTAATCGTCTTAAGGGTTTCCAATTATCCAATAAAAAAGCTGAAATATCAGCTGCTTTGGCGATGTGGAAACTCTTGAAACTTATTTCGTCTACAATATACTAAATCAGAAGCCCCTTGTCAAGTACCGATAGTTCTGCAAGAATTGCCGGAAATCAAGTTTCTCAGCTATTGCGTAACAGTCAGCATGAGATTGGCAAATAGCAAGACCGCTAATTGTATAATCCCCTTACTCCCCATTCTGGTTCCAATCTTCCACTCCGAAAATGCCTTCCGGAAGACCCTCTTCGTCTCAACCTCACCGATCTTCTTGAATCCATGCAGCTGCATTGAAGCGGCAAGCATCCGCTCGTTATTTTTCCTGACGAATGTTACCTGCCGCCGGAAGCCTCTTTGCCCGGCTTCATACAGAGAATACCCGAGGAGGGCAAAACCGATGCCGCGGCCGCGATACTTTTCGTAGAGGTCGAGAGCATAGCAGGTTCCCGGCTCTGTCTTGATCGTCAGTCCGGTATCGGGATCGGTGTCGCCGCTCCCCGAAAGGAAATCGATTCCGACCAGCTCTTCTTCACTCCAGGCACCGAGGCAGATGAAGTCCGCCTGGAGCCGCTTCCGGAACAGCCGCTTCATTCTTCCCCTGCGGTGTGGTGGCCAGAGGTCACCAAGCAGGTGCTCGTCTTGAACGCGAAGCTCCCTGAATTTCAATACGGCCGATTGTCCGTCAACACGTGTTCCGGACGTGAGATCTTTCATCAGGATGTAGTGTGCTTCGCGGGCGTAGAGTCGTTCAACCAAATATGACCCTGCGAGCTTGCCCAGCCACCACCCGCCATGGAGTATCCCCCGGTGGCGGACTTCTGAAGCGGCTTTCTGGAAATACGACCGGTTCGCCGGATCATCATGCCATATCCGCACTGAAGCTGTGGATGGCGGTACCACCGCGAGGGGCTGCATCCCGAGAATCAGGTCGACGAAATCATCCGGCGAGAGTGCGCCCCGGTCCGTCCAGATCGAATCGGGGATCTCCACCCGAAAACTCTTCTCCACCGCTGAAACAAATTCCACGAGTGCCAGCGAATCGAGCCCCAGTCCCTGGTTTCCGAGCGGCTCATGCATCACAATCTCTCTTGTGCTTCCGCTCAGGACACAAAGACGCAGTATCCGCAACACCTCTGTCCGGACCTCCTCGCGAGTCACAGCCGGATATCCTCTCGTCGGATCCGGATTTTCCCGCTGGGGCCCCGCGGAAGCTCATCACGGATTTCGATTCGCCGCGGAATCTTGTGTTCTGCGAGGTGATGATGACAGTGCTCAAGCATCTCTTTTTCCGTCACAGTACCGCTGACGGTCACAACGGCGTAAACCATTTCTTCGCCGAGACTGTCCTTCACGCCAAGCACGGCCGCCTCGCGGACTGCCGAGTAGCGTTCCAGGACACTCACTACTTCCTGGGGTGATACTTTCAGCCCGGCTACGTTGATCCGGTCATCGGCCCTGCCATGAATGGAAAAGAACCCGTCGGTGTCGATCGTTCCGATATCTCCGGTCCAGAATTTACCGTTCCGGAACGGAGAACGTTCAGCACGCCCGGCCATAAGGTATCCGCTCGCCATCGCTTTGCTCGAGACGACGATCTCTCCCTCGCTCCCCGGCGGCAGCTCCCGCCCGCTCTCGTCCACCACCGCCATCTCCACATTTTTCATGGATGTTCCGACGGACTCGGGTTTCGCCAGAACCCTGGCAGGAACATGCGTGGTAAGAGCGCCGGTTTCGGATGAACCGTAATGCTGACAAATCGGCACATGGAAGCGCCGGTGAAATTCTTCGATCACCTGCACCGGCAGCGGCGCCGTGCACGAGAGGAGATACCGGATGTGCGTGAGATCAGGAACTGATGTGACAAAGGTATCTATCAGTGTCCGGTACATTGTTGGTACACCGAGAACAACCGTGGAGTTCTTTTCTGCCATCTCTTTGAGCAGTTTTCGGGGAACGAATGCCGTCGAAACGACGAGCGGTGTGCCAGCATGGAGCATCGTCATCACGCCGAGGTCGAATCCGTATGAATGGTAGAGCGGGACAGGAGCGATTATTTGATCGCAGCTCGTTAGTTCGAGTGATGCAACAATTGTGTTGGTTTCCGCCAGCAGATTCCCGAATGTGAGAGGAATGGCTTTGAGCGTGCCCGTAGATCCGGAACTGAACTTAATAATTGCAGTGTCTTCGGTCACCGGCGACTTCTGATCATCGCCGATTTTCAGAAGCACCAAATCGGTCTTTCCGACTTTCACGCGGATTGGGACGGTTTCGAGGACGCGGAAAGCATCCGCACAGACATACCCAAAGGATGGTGTCGTGAGCACGAATGAAGGGTGAAGACCATTGGCGATCATGCGGAGCTCATCCGCAGCGAATTTCGGCGAGGTGAGTGCTATTGAAGCGGAAAGTCTGCAGAGAGAGAGGAATGCCGGAACGAAAGCGAGAGAATTGGGAAGAGCACAGCAGACCAGACTTCTTTCTTTAAGGCCGGCGTTGACGAGGGAGGTCGCAAGTTCATCCGATGCTGCGAGGATCTCCCGCGGCTTCAGTGCGCCCTCCTCCGAGGTAATCAACGGGAGGTCCGAAAAATCCTTCAATCGGCTGTGTGCGAAATCCCACACCGCACCCGACATGATTTCTTCCCTTAATGAATGAACGATGAATATCCCGGGTGTGATGGCCCGGGATGCACTTACAAAATCCGCCCCAACTACCTACTTGAGAATCGCCACGACCTCCTGCTGCCGCGGCTCACCGGGAACGACGACCTCCCGATTCTTGGAAATATAGACGTTGATCTCGCTGCGTATTCCAAAATCTCCCAGGAAATAAATCCCCGGTTCCACGGAGAACGATGTTTCCGGAATGATCGTCCGCTCGTCCTTCGTCTCGAGATTATCCATATTCGCTCCACTGCCGTGGAGATCCTCCGTAATCGAATGGCCGGTCCGGTGAATGAAGTACTCGCCAAATCCGGCGTCGACAATGTACTTACGTGCAGCGTCATCCACGTCGCACCCGCGGACGGGCTTGCCTGAAGAGAATGACGTCTTCAGCAGGTCGACCGCTGCATCCCTCGCGCCCTTCACAACGTTGAAAATCTTCGTGTACTTGTCGGGAACCGATTTCCCGAGATATCCAACCCACGTGATATCATTGTACGTGGATCCGTCCTTCTTCTTTTTCGACCAGAGATCAAGGAGGACAAAATCTCCTTCATGCAGTTCGGAGTTGACTTCCTTTGTCGGCTCGTAGTGTGGATTCCCGCTGTTGGCGTTGACCGAACAATTTGGCGCCTCATCCGTAAAGAGCCCGTTCTTCTCAAAAAGCTTCAGCATGAACTGCTGGACATCGTATTCGGTGAGTCGTTTTTTCGCGACGATCTGCTCTTTCATGTAGCCAAAGGTCGAATCGACAATTCCTCTCATGGTCTTTGCGGTCTCGAGATTATCCCGATATGCCTCGTCCGTCCAGCGAGATTCAAAGTATTGGGCGAGATTCATCGAGGAAACCACATTGACGCCGGTCCTCTTCACGGTCTCGATCGTTCCGGCATCAACTTTCGAAATGTACGGTATCGCATTTCCCGGAGAATATTCCATGGCAACGGTCTTCATCCCGGAGAGAATCTTCTTCAGTCCTTCCTCAAGCGACTGCCAGCTGAGGAAGATGGTTTTTTCACCCGGAAGATGATCGAGATTCCAGCGCTCGATGCTGTGGACAAGCTTCCGGGGTTCTCCTTGTGCGGGAATCAGATAAAAGAACCGCCGGGTATTGAGGATGTGCCTGGGATACGCCAGTATTCTCTGGGCAAATTCGTTCCTTTTCCAGAAATCATAAAACAGCCAGCCGTCGATATGCTGATCGCGCAGCGCAGACTGTATTGCTTCTACCCTGCTTTGCATTGCAGGTGAAATGGTATTCTGTGGCATTGGTATTGTTTGAACTCCGAGGTAAGGGGATACTAAAATATACTCACGAACGTGTGAAGATGCAAGGGCTTTATCCGTTAATCGTCTTCATGCCCCCCTCGGGATACCGGCTGCCTGCCGTAATGCCGGGCGGGAATGCCCCTTCGAGTGTGTCCATCTCAGCTCTGGTCAGGAGTGTGTCGACGGCCTTGGCATTCTCCTCGAGATATTTTCTGCGTTTCGTGCCCGGAATCGGCACAATTTCGGTCCCGCGGCCGAGTACCCAGGCAAGGGCGACCTGCGCCGGCGTGCATTTCTTCTGACGCGCCAGCTCTTCCATCTGCTGCAGAAGCACCCGGTTTCTTGCCAGATTTTCACCCTGGAACCGGGGATGATTTTTCCGATAATCGCTCTCCTCGAAGTCGCCCGGTGCCCTGAATCTGCCTGCAAGGAACCCACGTCCGATCGGACTGTACGCAACGAATCCGATTCCGAGCTCGCGACAGAGCGGCAGAATCTCTTCCTCCGGATCGCGCGTCCAGAGGGAGTATTCGGTCTGCAGGGCGGTGATCGTGTGCAAGTTGTGAGCCCGTCGTATGGTCGCAGGAGCAGCTTCAGAAAGGCCGAGGTAGCGCACTTTGCCTGCTTTGACGAGTTCTGCCATTGCGCCGACCGTTTCTTCTATCGGAACATTCCGGTCGACGCGATGCTGGTAATAGAGATCGATGCTCTCCACCTTCAGCCGCTTCAGGCTCGCATCACACGCCGAACGGACATATTCCGGCGTTCCGTTGATACCCAGAAACTCGCCATTCTTTCCACGGACGTTGCCGAACTTCGTAGCGAGGAAAACCCTTTCCCGCTTTCCCTTGATGGCTTTCCCGACAAGCTCCTCGTTATGACCATACCCGTACATATCGGCGGTATCGAGAAATGTGATCCCGAGCTCGAGCGACCGGTGAATAGTGGCAATCGATTCTTCATCGTTCCGCGGTCCATAAAACTCCGACATCCCCATACATCCGAGCCCGAGCGCAGTAACCGTCGGCCCATTCTTTCCGAGCATGCGTGTTTTCATTTTTCCCCGTCAGATTTGTTTGTTCGAATTCATTTCAGGTGCTGCGTGAAAAAATCCGTGACAAGCCCCCATGACAGCATCGAAGCAATAGCATTATAGCTCGGGCGCATGTCACAGAAGAAGCCGTGATCGGCATCAGAGATTTCCACATTGATGAACTTCCGGTTCGATGCGCGCATCGCATCCGTGACTTTTCGGATATCATCCGGCAGAATATGCTTGTCGAGCCCGCCCCAGAAGAACAGCATCGGTGCCTGAAGCCGGGGAGTGCGGTCGAGGAGTCCGGCAGCGATACCGCCGCCATAGAAGGAAGCCGAAGCTCTGAGCGAGACGATGCTGTTGGCAAGAAACGAGACCCTTCCTCCCATGCAAAATCCGACCGATACGACCGAGCCGTTGCAGTGAGAGCGGAGCCAGTCGTACGATGCCCGAATATCCCCCTCCATCGTTTCATTTTTCAACGCACTCACATGGGGCCGCACTGTCTCGAAATCGCCGTACGGTCCTTCAAACCCCGGAGCCGTCCGGTGAAAGAGATCGGGTGCTATCGCGACATATCCTTCACGCGCAAACCTGTCGGTCACATCCCTGATGTGCGCGTTCACTCCATAAGCTTCCTGAAACACCATCACTCCCGGACGGGACGGTTCCTCATCCGGTCGTGAAGTGTATGCCGCCATCTTCGTACCATCCCGCACATTCAGTTCGATCCGTTCCCGATGCATCGTTCCCTTCCGTTCTGGTTTATGGGAAAAATCACTAGAGGCGTTTTCCGAGTATTATTTTCGCAATGAGGTGATCCGTCGCGGGTGTCACACCAAATCCCACGCCCGCGTTGAACTCAAAATCCGGAGAGAGATTCAGATCCAGCGATGGAAAAATCTGCTGCTGCTGATCATTTGCCGGATCGAAGTTCCCGATCGTTCCGAGTGAACCATAATACTCCACTCCGAGCGTTACGACCGGGGTAACATCATAACTGATTTTCACGTTAGGCGAAAAATCGAGCGGCTTCTTTTCATTCAAACCATGGAACGCATAATCGAACGTGGGATTGAGAGAAACATACAAACCGCCTGTCTGTTTGTCGATGATGGGCCGAATTTCCATCGTCCAGTCATCTTCCGAAAACTCACTCTTCTGGTAACCGGCTTCCATGGAAAGACTCAATCCGACTGGCAGCTGCCAGGACTCCGGAGCACGAATGCGGGGACGGATGTGGCTTCCGACATACTGCCATCCGTTTCCCGAACGGGCGCTCGTAAAGAAATAGAATCCCGTTTCGAACACCGGTGTAAATCCGTGTGTAATCTCGACCGTCTCGTGGAATGCTGATTTCGTCGGTAAGACACCATTCTCAACTTCTTCGCGTCCATCCACGGTAAGATTGCTGTGAAGTTCAATCATCGTTCGATCGGGCGGAACGGTTTCAGAACCATAGACTTGGATTTCGTAGTTGTCCTGACAGACTGCAGCAACGCAGCAGGACAGCAAGGACGCTGACAAACAAAGAACAATTCTCTGCAGCAATGAGTTTCTTGGAGTTTGGTAATAGCCCTGTGGTAAAATGAATGTACTAAGAATGAAATTAAAAAGTCAAAATGAAAAAGTAAAAATGAAATGACGAAGGAGTGCGCAATCAACTGGCAGTGCCGCTGGATGCTACAATTGCCTCATCCCCCGACTACCTTACCGCCCTGATCGTCCAGAAATCATCCGCCAGGTTTTCATCAATGAGATACGAATAGGGCATCGTGAAATATCCTTTGAGTCCCCACCCTGTACCCCACGAATTCCTGACAATGAACCACTGGTTGATGTCGTCGTAACCGACGGCGGTGACTGCATGACCGCCTTCGAGATGTTCGTTCGGGGACGGCATCGGTGCATGACCGGTCTTCGCCACTACATTCGACATAAAGCTCTCATAAACCGAAAACCCGAAGACAAACGGATATCCGGATGCGAGACATCCCTTCATCTGGTTGAGCAACCGGCTCACACGCTGATAGAGAACTGCTTTGTGGTGAACGGCATTCTTGTAACACCGGCCCGACGGCTTCATGTCGAACCGCTCGATGTCGTAAGGCCACAGTTTTTCCGGGCAGTCGCCCTGTTTCCCAACACTCTTGATCCCGTCGCGAATCTGCGCGCCGCTATCGGAATCGACAGTTCCTTCCATGACACGCTCGTTATAATAGATGAACAATCTTGATGGCAGGAAATGTTTCCTGATTTTCTGCTTCATTTGATCGAATTCGATCGCGGCGGCAATGGCGTTGGCTGTACAGCTACCGAGCTGGCCCTGATCGTACACAGGCGGGCATTTTGTGCGCAGGTCAGTCTTGGCAGGAAGTTTCGCCAGCCATTCGATCGGGGCGGCATAGAGGTGATCACGATGGTCGGGAATATCGGGCACCCAGCCAAACCGGTTCTTGTGTTGCTGTTTCATGATGTGTTCTCCCGGGAAAGTTCAGGAATGCATTCACGCGATGATTTTGAGCGGGAAGCGAAAGATTTTGTTTCCGTTCTGATCGGTCGAAATCTCGGCGTCCTTCCGCTGCAGCGGCGGCTTCGGGGTATAGACCGCCGGTGCGACGTGATTTACCTTCAGCTGGTAGTTTTCTTCAATCTGGTCAATCACGGCATCCCGGATCCCGTTGTCGATGAAATATCCCTGCGAGTCCGTTTTATAGAATGATGCGATTCCCCCTTCGCACCGTATCTCGACGAGCGCCTGAGACATCGGCTGGCCGTCCTGATCGATAACCTGACCCTGCAGTGAATTGATTGTCGCCATAGTGGAAATCGTCAATTGATTCTGAAATTGTACTCAAAGATGCCTGGTACAAAATCTTCGTGCATCAGTTCATTATCTGCGGCACCCATGAGGTGCACACGCGCCAGACCAGTGACGGGTACGCTCACAGAATACCAGCCGAGCGGATTGACTTCCGCCTCTACCGGATGAAATCCGTTCGAGTATTCGATGCTGATGGCGGGATGCAGTTCAGTGGCAGCGTCGACACGTCCATACAGCACGACTGTATTCGAATCGTAAATGATATTTGATGGATTGATCTTTTCCAGATGATACGCAATCGGGCGGTTCACTGAAACAATCGTGAAAGATCTGTCGGTCTTTCTGCCGAACGACAAGCCGGATTGGACGACATGCATTTCCGAATCGATCTTTGCGGCTCCGCCGAATCCCGATTTGTAGACGACCTCCACAAAGAGCGAATCGATGCGGGCGATATCCGTGATGATGTCGCCTTCCGGATTGAATTCCGGTCCTACCCGCGGCAGATGCACAAGGTAACCCGCCGGGAATGAGAAGATCCTGATTCCCTTGGCATGCACACTGCTCGAATCGATATCAGCGTAATCGAGTCCCGCCGATATGATCGATTTCACATTTACGGAGAGTTTCGACACATCTTCTGTTCTCAGTGAGAAATGCACATCGCTCGCTGCTTCAGTCGGCACAGAGACAGATCCGGTAAGAAACCGGTTGAATATGAAGTTTCCGTCACGCGCTTTTACAAATCCGATGCGGATCTGGTCATTCGCCACGATGCGATCGAAGGGAGTATAGCCGGTAATAATGTGATGAACGAAGTCGTTCAGGCCGTCATTCCCACCGCAGGACAAGGCCACGATGGAGAAGCAAGCGATCAGCGCGATACCGAGAAGATATAATTTATGACGCATATTGAACCCTCCGCAAATGAAGGAGCCAAGAGTCAAAAGCAAGAACTGAAATGTGAGAGACAATTTCCAAATTCGAAATTCGCATTTTCAAATTGGAATTGAAATAATTGATCATTTCGGCTTGCGGGCGAATTTTTCTATCCCCGATATGACATCATGCACCGGCTTCGTGCCGCTGCCGACGATAATTCCGCTGATGATACCGTGGGAAATCGTTATCGGCTGTGTGGCGTTTGAAGGCATCAGGAATCGAAAGAAGTCGATGTCAAAGCCATAACATACAAGGATGCCGAGTATCGACGACAGTATCCAGAGTGCAGCCGCCCGGCGATGGAGAATAATGGAATCGGACGACTTGGGATCGCCCCAGAGATTGAAATCGCTGATGAGCTCAACGACACGTTCAACTGCCTGGGCAAGAATGTAAAGCAGCGCGAACATGGTGGATACATCTGTGGCTGCGGTGTTCATGATAGTCTCCTGTCGGTTTCACTCCGGCGGCGGCGGAAGCCGGAGGGGAGCGGTGATACGGCTCCCCTCCATTCACCTTCGTTCACTGAACCGCCGTATCGATGGCTTCATTCATGGCGCTGCGGAATTCCTCGATGCTGCCGTTGAAGACCATGACGCTGGAGCGTGTAAATTTCTTCTCACCGTCTTTCGCCTTTCTGGATTCGGAGATGGTGAGATATTTCGATTTGTTCTTGGCCTCTTTCACGTCGAAGAAATACGTGCGGTCCTTGGCCTTCAGGATTTTTGAATATAACGCGTCCATACAACCTCCCTTTAGATTAGTGGAACGTTAGTTGGATATGAAGAAAGAGCGCCTCGGCGTCGACGGCAAGAGGTGAATGAAGAGGTTCACACGGTCGGGAAAGATGTCGTGACTTCACCATCACGGTACCACGATGGGGGGAAGATAAACAAAAATTTGCGTCCTGTCAAGGAAAATTTTCGCTGGAGAGACGGAAGTTTAAGCAGGAAACGGGCAAAAAAAGGGTAATTAGTACGATTGGCAGGACTTTAGGCGCACCATCCCCCTCTTGATTATGGTGGTGTAATTTGCAGGAAGATAGACTCGACCTGGATTACTTCATCAACACCATCTTCTTTGTCTGAACAAAATCACCTGCAGTCAGGCGATAGAAATACATGCCCGACGAAAGATTGCCAGCTCTTATCTGAACATCATACACGCCGGCTTGCCGTTTTTCATCCAGGACTTGCATCACGGATTGCCCGAGCATGTTGAATAAATCGAGTCGAACTTGTGACTGCTTTGGCAGCTCGAAATGGATGGTTGTCGAAGGATTGAAGGGGTTGGGATAGTTTTGACTGAGTTTGAAACCGTCGGGAAGGATATCCCGGCGATCAGATGCAGCAGTAATCAGCTGAGAAATCGGCCTCTTCCAGATCCCCCCTTCAGTTCCCACGAAGAGATACCCGCCGAATGTCGTGAGCGCGTATCCGTATTTATCCGTTATCCCGCTGTTCGCGGCAGACCAGGTTGCGGCTCCGTCCGTGCTGAGAAAAACAGCGTGCCCTTCTGTTCCGGCAAATACGGCCGATGCGACAGGCAGAATCCAGAAGACCACCGTGTCGGACATTCCCGAATCAGCGGCCAACCAGCTCGTGCCGCCGTCGGACGATATGAAGATCCCACCGCCGTCGGTCCCGGTAAATAGAGATGAGTCTCTTGCAGCGATTGCAAACGTATGGATATTCGTGAGTCCGCTGTCCTCGAGTGTCTGGCTGGTATTCGTCGTCGACCTGAAAATTCCCCTGCTTAACGTTGCTGCATAGAAGCTGGTATCACTCGCCGCCATGGAATAGACCGGCTGGCCGGTGAGACCACCCATAAAATATCCCCAGGTGTTTCCGTTATTCGACGAGACAAGAACCGCATTCTTCGCCCCCGCATACACATAAGTGCTGTCCGCCATCAGAGACATGACGTTGTTATTGGAAATACCAAGACCGACACTGTTCCATGTCACTCCCCTGTCTGTGGATCGATAGAGACCGTCGGCCGATGTGCCCGCAAAGAAATCCGAATCTTTGATGGCAACCGTATTCACAACGTAATGGAGCGCGTTGGAGTAGATGGGTATCCAGGTGCGTCCGGTATCGGACGAGGCATAGACGCTGTTTCCGCTTGCAGCGAGAATTGTGAGCGAATCGACGGCAAAGTACCGGACGTCAGTTGAAGGAAATGATGTGCGAGTCCATTGTGCGGTGGATTTCACACTGACTATAGCTGTTAAAGACAGACAAATGAAAACTGCCGGTAATCGTACTCGCATGTCTATGCTCTCCAGAAGGTGCTCGGCTGAAAATCAAACACTTGAAAAACAGAGCGGAAAGATTGAAACTCCCTGATGGACGACTGATATGTCAAATGTACCGAATCAGATTAGTCAAATCAATATCTCACACCGCTGCTGTTGTATACAGCCACTCCGTTCGGCGTCCCAATCCAGAGATTTTCATTCAGATCGAATGTAAGCGCCTTGACTGTATCACTCGGAATTGGTGAATTGCCGGTGGTGAATGTACTCCACGATGTCCCTTTCATGCGCGTCAGTCCTCGTGTCGTTCCAAACCAGACGGCTCCGTCCGACGCGATCGCCGTAGCGCTTATGACAAAATCCGGGAGATGCGCGCCGTTGGCAGTATCTGTATACTGCACCCACTCGCTCGTGTTTGCATCGAACCTGTATGCCCAGTCACCATAAGTCCCGATCCACGCGATATTCCCGGTCGTGAATGATATTGAAAGTATCGGCAGCGGCTGATCATTCGGCGCAGTGATATTCCAGCTCTCATCGCCGTCGAAAGTTACCATTCCCTGTGAGCTTGTCCCGATCCAGATCGAGTTATCCGCCTGATTCACACCCTCGCTGTGTATGATCTCTGTCGGGATGAGACTGTTCGTCGCATTATAGACGATCCATGTACCCAGCGTCGGGTCTGAGCTCCCCGGGACATACCGCAGAACTCCCACATCCATTCCCGCGTAGATCTCGCCCCCGGTCGCCGTCGCGAGAGAATAAATAAAGTACGACGGAATCTTTGGTGGAATGTAGTTGATCCATGTCGCGGTCTTCCCTGTCGGGTCGAAGCGTATCAGCCCGCCTCCGAAGAGTCCGAACCAGATGCTGCCGTCCTTCCCGATCGTAATAGCGCGCACGATCGAAACGGGTCCTTCAGGCGAGTTGAACTTCAGCTCATCCTCGAAGTTGTGCCACGACCCGTGATTGAAATTGCTGGCGCCGCCGTCCGATCCGATCCAGACATTCTGGTGATCGATGACGATGGTGTTGACATTGTTATCGGGGAGCGGACTGTTATCGATATTATAAAGGACCCATTTCGGTCCCGCCTTCACCGGCGGAATTGCCGGATTCTGTCCGCATCCTTCAATGATCAATAACGGCACTGACAATATCAGTACGAGTTCCAACCCAGTCTTCATGACCTCATCCGGCGCATCATCTTATGATCGCAAATTTCCCGGTTTGTGTCCCCAACTCCGATTCGACTGTGAATATGAACACACCGCTTGCGACAGTTCTTCCGCTTTCGGTCAGGAGATCCCAATTCTCTTCTCCCTTCACCGGATCGTCGTGCTCTATGGTTTTCACAATGTCTCCAACAAGCGAGAATATCCTTATTCTACACCTTTGTGGAAGATTGATGAACTTGAGCAATCTGTTGTTCTCCGTCCATGATTGCTGCCTTCCTTCCCATCCGCCATTCTCGAATGTGTAATTCTGATCTGTCCGGTAAGGGTTCGGCACGACAAGAACCTTATTAAGATTTGATGATGGAGCGAAGGGGATCTTAACGCGAATTCGTGATGCGGTTAATGATGATTCGGTGCTAGGAGAATAAAGCGTATCCACCTTCATCGTTCCGTCAAAATCCATGTAATCGAGGATGTGAGCATCCGGAATTCCATACGCCGTGACGGCATACCAGTAGACCTTGTCGATTGTGAGTGAAGAATCGACGAACATTGTATCGATACCGGTTCCATAGCCGAGTTGAGGAAAAAGAGAATCCTTCACATCCCACTGACGCAGGAGTGTGAAGCTGGAGGGAATGCCGGACGGATCTTCGCTTCTGTAAAGCCGGTATCCCATAAACACTCTCCCGCCGGTCGTATGGCCGG
>Ga0335079_10000793_pt1 | contig 35914 bp, 32 predicted proteins | sample Lox_Sample_33_FD_206719 | JGI IMG/M metagenome (GOLD analysis project Ga0335079, IMG submission 206719) | Soil microbial communities from Loxahatchee National Wildlife Refuge, Florida, United States - Lox_Sample_3.3 | ecosystem: Environmental > Terrestrial > Soil > Wetlands | place: USA...
GTTGCGGTCAACGATCGCGGCGATCCTGCCTGCGACGTCCCCGTTCTTGCGGGCGAGAAAATAGGCGGCTTCTGCGTGGCGGAAAAAAGGGTTCTTGTCGCCGAGAATGAACTTCATGTCGCTGATGAGCGGCGGGACCCAGTTCGGATCTCCCTGGTAGACCTTCCAGGGGAAGCGAATGAACCGGTCCACGCCTGCCTTATCAACGACACGTTCGATCTCCACCCCGCTGGCCATCAGGCGATTACGCCGAGCTTCTTCGAGGCCTTTTCAAGGATGCCCAGCACGCGGTCGAGCATCTCGTCGGTATGGGTCGCCATGTAACTGGTACGGATCAGGCAGCGACTGGCCTGGGTAGCCGGCGGCACCACGGGGTTCACGAACACACCGTCATCGTACAGCGTTTTCCACATCATGAACGTCAGCTCCATCTCACCTATGACGAGGGGGATGATCGGCGTCTCGGTAGCGCCCGTATCGAAGCCCATCTGCTTGAACGCCTTCATCATTTTGTTGGTGTTGTGCCAGAGGCGTTCCCTGCGTTCCGGCTCCTGGTCGATGATATCGAGGGCGGCAATCACCGCCGCCACCGAGGCAGGCGGAGGGCTTGCGGAGAAAATGAGCGGCCGGGACGTGTGCTTCATGTAATGGATCACGTCTTCGTCGGCCGCGACGAAACCGCCGATGGACGCCATGGATTTGCTGTAGGTGCCCATGATCACGTCCACATCCTTCTCGACGCCGAAGTGTTCGGCGGTGCCTCTGCCGGTCCTGCCCAGAACGCCGATGCCGTGGGCATCGTCCACCATGAGCCGCGCCCCGTATTTTCTGCAGACCTTGATGATGTCGGGGAGCGGCGCGATGTCCCCCTCCATGCTGTAAACGCCGTCCACGACCACGAGTTTGCCGCGGTTCCCGCTTTCCCTGAGGACATAGTCGAGGCTGTTCATATCGTTGTGCTTGAACTTCTTGACCTCGGCGAAAGACAGCCTGCACGCATCGATGATGCTCGCGTGGTCGAGTTTGTCGATCACGACCACGTCGTCCTTGCCAGCGAGGGACGATATGATCCCGAGGTTGGTCTGATATCCCGTGGAAAAGGTGAGCGCGGCGTCCTTGCGAAAGAATGTAGCGAGCTTTTCCTCGAGTTTCACATGGATGTCGAGGGTCCCGTTCAGGAAGCGCGAACCCGCGCAGCCGCTTCCGTATTTCTTCACGGCTTCGATGGCCGCTTCCTTCACCTTCGGATGGCCGGTAAGCCCGAGATAATTGTTCGACCCCAGCATGACCATCTTCCTGCCCTCGACGACCACCTCGGGGCTCTGCTCCGATTCCACGACGTGGAAATAGGGATACAGCCCGGCGGCCATGACCTCTTTCGCGGCCGTAAACTTCCTGCATTTTTCGAACAAGTCCGGCATGCCTGCGTCCTCCACTCTCGGCGGAATCAAATCCGCCGCTACAGCCAGTCGTTTTTTCTGTACCATTGCCATGTAAGTTCCAGACCTTTCTGCAGGGGATACTCCGCCCGGAAGCGGAGGTCATTCTCGATCTTCCGCGTGTCGCAAAGCCAGTATCTCTGAGCGGCTTCCCGCACCTTTTGCCTGCTCGTAAGAGCAGGCCTTTTGGTAAACAGGCTTCCGCTCTCAGAGACGAGGCCGATCATGTAGGCCGCCGCGTAGGGAATTTTGATCGTGCGCGCCCTCACGTTGCCCGTGGAGAGCAGCAATGCCCTGAATTCCGACCACGAATAAGGCCTCTTCTCCGCGACAAAATAAACAGCGCCGCTCTCCGTCCTGCGCTCGGCCGAAACAAGCAGCGCCGCTGCCAGGTCTTCGACGTAGCACAGGTTGATATACCGGTCGCCCCCGGTCATCTCGAGCGTCAGGCCGCGGCCGGCCCAGCGGAACAGTTCGTAAACGTCCGCATCTCTCGGTCCATAGACGCTCGATGGCCGGAGAATCACGACCGGGAGGCGGTTCTTGTATTCGCGCGCTTCGTCTTCGGCGAGCAGCTTGCTCCTGCCGTAATCAGACACGGGATGCGGGGCGTCGCTCTCCTTGACCGGTCGTCCGTCCGGGCTTGGACCTGCCGCCGCCTGGCTGGAGACCAGTATGAATTTCTCAAGACCGGGATTATATCGTGCGCATGCTTCCAGGAGATGCCTCGTGCCGAGGTGGTTCACGAGGTAATATTCGCGGGCATGTCTTGCTTTCGTAAGTCCGGCGCAATGGAATACGACCGAGACGCCTTGCACGGCCGCGGGGAGCGATTCAGGCTGCGTGCAGTCGCCCTGTGCGAGCCGCACGTCCATGCCCTGGAGCCAGCGCAGATGAAGAGGGTTCCTCGCCAGGCAGGTTACCTCATAGCCGTTCTGCAGAAGCCGTTCGACAAGATGACTTCCCACAAAGCCGGTTCCCCCCGTGACCAGTGCCCGCCGAGACTCCGCCTGCCCCATCCTCCTCCCCACGCAATCCTTATACTTTAAAGTGTAGCTAGATTATCAGGCAAGTCAAGACATTGTCAAGACATTACTGAAGTTTCTATAAATGCCCTCCGGCCGAGGCCGGGGAAAGGGGTCCGGCACTTGTGGGCGGCGTCATGAGATAAGGGGAGATTCTGAGACGGGGATAATAGGTCTCGTAAGTCAAGGGGTCTCAAGAGTGCGGCCGCTCTATTCTCCCGACGGTTTTTGTCTCGTTCAAAAAGAGAGGAAATAAGTTCCTATATGAGGTATAGTATGTGAATTTTGGAGGCCGAAGCATGGGTGTCGTTCACCGTTTCACGGGAGAGGACGGAAATTTCAACTGGGAAGGCGCGATCCCGCGAGGTTATACCAAATCGAATACCAGGGGTGCCGACGGCAAGGTTCTGATCGGGAAGGCCGACGGCGCCCGGCAGTTCATCGTTCGTTATTTCAGGGTCGAGCCGGGAGGCTGGACCGCGCACGAGAAACACCCTCACGACCACGGCATTTTCATCCTTCACGGCAGGGCCCGCGTGCTGCTCGGGAACAAGGAAGTCGAGGTCGGTCCCCGCGATGCGGTCTATATCAGCCCGAACGAGGAACATCAATTATTCCCCCTCGGCGAAGAGCCGCTCGGCTTTCTCTGCATCATACCGCCAAAAGAAAGCGAAATAGGGTAGGGGACAGGGCGGGACCTCTCTTTGCTGCCGTCTTATCGCAATCTCGATCATGTGACTCCGCTGTTTCATTCCACCCTAGACATCTCCCGTTGCAGTTTTGCTTGAAGTCTGCGCTTTTCCCGCGCTCCACCGCTCCCGGATATCCTCGCCGCGGCTGTCGAGCAGCGTGCTCAAGCCGCGCTCTATTGCATCATACTTAAGTTCACTTGACAGAACCATGAAGCACGGTCTTAACTATTGATATGAGTGAGGACTTTGTGGTCCCGAACAGGCAAATGCAAGGAAGGTTCACGCTCTATGTGGATAGTACGATTGGCCCTGCGGCGGCCTTATACGATAGCCGTGACGGCTTTACTGCTCATCGTGCTCGGTGCGCTCTCCGCCGGCAGGATGAGCGTGGATATATTTCCGGCCATCGATATTCCCGTGGTCGTAGTCGTCTGGAATTACCCCGGACTCTCGCCTGAGGACATGGAGCGCCGAGTGGTGCTCATCAGCGAGCGGGCCTATTCGACCACCGTAAACGGCATCCAGCGGATCGAGTCGCAGTCGATTCCGGGCGTGGGAATGCTGAAGGTCTACTTCCAGCCGGGAAGCGACATCGGCGCGGCCATAGCCCAGATATCGTCGGTCTCGTTCACGATCCTCCGGATCGCGCCGCCGGGAATGCAGCCGCCCACCATCGTCCAGTTCAGCGCCACCAACGTACCCGTTGCGCAGCTCACGGTCTCGGGCAAGACCATCCCCGAACAGAAGCTCTTCGACTACGGGCTCAACTTCATCCGCGTGCGGCTGTTCACCATTCCGGGGCTCTCGATCCCGGCGCCCTTCGGCGGGAAGAACCGCCAGATCATGATCGATGTGAACCCCGACGCGCTTGCCGGGCGCGGGCTTTCCCCGGCCGACGTGGTGAACGCGCTCCAGTCGTCCAATGCGATCATCCCCGCGGGAACGGCCCGCATCGGCGGGACGGAATACAACGTCCTGCTGAATTCCAGCCCGAAGATCATCGACCAGTTCAGGAGCATCCCGATCAAGATCGTGGGCAATGCGCCGGTCTACCTGGGCGACGTGGCAAGGGTGTCTGACAGCTTTGCCGAGCAGACCAATATCGTGCGCGTGAACGGACGGCGGGCAACGTACCTCGCGATCCTGAAGCATGCCGATGCCTCGACGCTGGCCGTCGTTGACGCCACGCGGGACATGCTCCCGCTGATCCGGGAGGCCGCGCCCGAGGGCATGGAGCTCAAGATCGATTTCGACCAGTCCGTCTTCGTCCGTGGCGCGATCGAGAGCGTCGTCCGCGAGGCGATCCTGGCCTCGATCCTCGTGTCGCTCATGATCCTGGTCTTCCTCGGTTCCTGGCGCAGCATGGTGATCGTGTCGGTTTCCATCCCCCTGTCGATACTTGCGGCGATCATCTGCCTGAACCTCGCCGGTGACAGCATCAACATCATGACCCTGGGCGGCCTGGCCCTGGCGATCGGCATGCTCGTGGACGATGCCACCGTCGCCGTGGAGAACATCCACCGGAACCGCGCCCTGGGGAAGCCGCTCCTGGCCGCGGTGGTGGACGGCTCGACGCAGATCGCGGTGCCGGCGATCGTATCCACGCTGGCCATCTGCGTGGTCTTCTTCCCGGTCGTGCTGCTGTACGGGGCGGCAAAATATCTCTTCACACCCCTGGCCCTTGCCGTGGTGACGTCGATGCTTGCTTCCTACGTCCTCTCCAGGACGCTCGTGCCCGTGCTCTCGCGCATGCTCATGCAAGGCGAGCACCTCGGGACCGGGGTCCGGAGCGAGGACCTGCCCAGGTTCAAGCATATCGCCCTCCTGTTCAACCAAAGGCGCGACCGGGTCTATACCTCGTTCCAGGAGGCCTACGGCCGATCCCTCGAGACGGTGCTCCATCACCGCGTATTCACGCTGACCATAGCGGGCCTTCTCGTCGTGATCAGCATCGGCTTGGTCTTCGTGGTCGGCATGGATTTTTTCCCGGCCGTGGACACCGGGCTCATGAAATTGCACTTCCGGGCGCCCGCCGGCACCCGCATCGAGGACACGGAACGCCTGGTTGACCGGGTGGAAGAACAGATCCGCAGGATCATCCCCGCGCAGGAGATCGACACCATCAACGACATGGTCGGGGTCCCGATTTTCTACAACCTTGCTTTTGTCCAGACCGAAAACATCGGGGGCATGGACGCGGAGGTCCTTATCTCGCTCAAGCCGGGGCACCGGCCGACGGCATTGTACCGCAAAAAGCTCCGCCAGGAGTTGCCGCGGGCCTTCCCCGGGTCGCGCTTCTATTTCCAGGCAGCGGACATCGTGACCCAGGTCCTGAACTTCGGGCTCACCGCCCCCCTTGACGTGCAGGTGGAAGACATGGACTTCAACCGTTCCTATGGCTACGCCCTCAAGGTCCGCGACGCGATGCGCGAGGTCCCCGGCACGGCCGACGTGCATATCAACCAGGTCCTGGACTACCCCACGCTGCAGGTGGACGTGGACAGGACGCGCGCAGCCGAGCTCGGGATGAGCGAGCGCGATGTGGCGAACAACGCCCTCGTCTCCCTTTCGTCGAGCGTCCTCGTGGCGCCGTCCTTCTTCCTGAACCCGGCAAACAACGTGAACTACACCGTTGCCGTCCAGATACCGCCCGACCGCATCGACTCGCTCGACCGCCTTCGTTCAATGCCGATGACGCCGTCAGGGGCCTCCGGCCTGCTTCAACCCGAGGCGGCGCCGCCCCTGACCGGCACGCCCCAGGCGCAGGCACAGACGCTCGCGAACCTCTCCACGGTCTACCATGCGGCGAGCTCAGAGAACATCTCGCACTACACGGTTCAGCGGGTGCTCGACGTCGAGGCCGACGTAGAGGGACGGGACCTCGGCTCCGTTGCCGCTGATATTGAAAAGAAGATAGACGTCCTCAGGCCGCTTCCGCCGGGCACCCGGATCCACCTTCGCGGCCAGAACGAGGTGATGAACCAGTCGTTCAAGAGCCTTGCCCTGGGGCTTGTCCTCGCGATCGTGCTCGTGTACTTCCTGATGGTCGTCCTGTTCCAGTCCTGGCTCGACCCGTTCATCATCATGATGGCGGTCCCGGGCGCCCTCGTGGGCATCCTTTGGATGCTCGCGCTGACCGGGACGACGATCAATGTGGAGTCGCTCATGGGATCGATCATGGCGGTCGGGATCGCCACGGCAAACTCGATCCTGCTCGTGAGCTTCGCCAACGACATCCGGGTCGAGACGGGAGCGACGCCGATCGAGGCAGCCGTGGAAGCGGGAAAGGCGCGGCTCCGTCCCGTGCTCATGACCGCCCTTGCCATGATCATTGGAATGCTGCCGATGGCGTTCGCCATGGGCGAGGCAGGCGAGCAGAACGCGCCCCTGGGCCGCGCCGTGATCGGCGGGCTTCTGATGGCGACATTCGTGACGCTTTATGTGGTTCCGGTGATCTACACACTGCTGCGCACAAAGCCGCCGTCCAAGCATGAGCTGGACGAGCGGTTCGAAGCGGAGATCCGGGAGGGAAAGGCTTCATGAAAACCGGGAAGAATCATTTACCACAGAGGACGCAGAGAAAAAATAGAAAAAAGGAGAAGAAATCTTTGACACTGATTTCACTGAAAGAAGCAATGATAAGGTCCGATCTTAGAAATCTAATCTTGTCCGTTAAATCATAAGGATATCCGCCTTGATGTGTATCAAAGGTTTTGCTCCTGAGTGGTGAACGTTTGACGATATGCCGCTCAGACGCAGGAGGTGGCCATGACTAAGGAAGTCTCAACGTCGAAAGGAGCGCGCAGGCTTTTTATTTCCGGGGCCGGCCTGGTTGCCCTTGCCTTCATCCTGCTGCTGGTCCTGTTCGAGAACCGAAGGGGCTATCTCATGAATGAGACAAGGGACAGGCTCGCGGCGGTGAAGGCCGGTCCTGAGGTCCAGGTCGTCATTGCAAGACATTCCTCGGGAGAACGTTTGCTGCGGCTCACCGGTGAAGCGAGGCCCTATGCCGCGGTCACCCTCTATGCCAAGGTGAGCGGCTACCTGAAAGAGATCAGGGTCGATAAAGGAGACCGGGTGAATGCGGGGCAGGTCCTTGCGGTCATCGAATCGCCTGAGCTCGACCGCCAGTACGAGTCCGCTGTTGTGGACGCCCAGGACAAGCGAAGGGACGCGGGCCGTGAAAAGATCCTCGTGGAAAAGAACCTTGTTTCCCAGCAGGACGCCGATCATGCCGAAGCCGCCGCCCGCGAAGCCGAGGCGAATGCGGAAGCGCTCAAGACCCAGAAAGAGTATGAAATCCTTCGCGCGCCGTTTCGTGGCACCGTGACCGCCCGCTTTGCGGACCCCGGCGCCCTGGTTCAGAGCGCTGCCAACTCTCAGACAACGGCATTGCCGCTTGTGTCGGTCTCCCAGACGGACAGACTGCGGGTATACGTTTATCTTGACCAGAAGGACGCGGCCGTCGTCCGCATCGGAAACCGCGCCGAGATAACCGATCCCTCCCGTCCCGATGTCAAGCTCGCCGCTTCCATCACCAGGATAAGCGGAGAGCTGGACCCCAAGACCCGGACGCTCCTGGCGGAGCTCGACGTCGATAATAAGCAGGGATTGCTCCTGGCCGGAAGCTTTGTGCAGGTGTCGCTGAAGCTCAAGACCTCGCCATCCCTTGAAATTCCCGCAGAGGCGCTTCTGATGAAGGGAGAGAAGGCCTTTGCCGCGATCATCTCGGAGGGCGACAAGGTTCATTTTCTGCCCATTGTGGTGGCAGACAGCGACGGGAAGATGGTCCAGATACGTTCAGGGCTTGAGGAAGGGCAGCAACTGGTACTGAATCCCGGCTTCGGCATCGCCGACGGTGCGCAGGTGCAGCCGGTCGAAGCAACCGCGAGATAGCATCCTTGTGGACTTTTCCAGTCTGTTGCAAAACGAGCTTAATCCGTCATCCTGAACGAAGTGAAGGATCTCAGGTAGTTGGAAATGCGAGATTCTTCGCTGAGCTCGGAATGACATTTCCCGTTTAGTGGCAGATCGTTGTTCACACTTACGTAGATTCGATCGCAATCCAGCCCATTCGACTACCGTCCCAGTTCCTCCCTGAGATATTTCCCTGTAGAGGACTCTTCGACTTCCACTACCTCTTCAGGCGTGCCCTGCGCTATGATCCTGCCGCCGCCTTCGCCACCCTCGGGCCCGAGGTCGATGACCCAGTCAGCGGTCTTGATCACGTCGAGGTTGTGCTCCACGACGATCACGGTGTTCCCCGCAATCACGAGCGCATCCAGCACGCCGAGCAGACGCTTGACATCGTCCATGTGGAGGCCGGTCGTCGGCTCGTCGAGAATGTACACTATATCGTGCAGTTTCCAGTCGCCCAGTTCATGGGATATCTTGAGCCGCTGGCTTTCCCCGCCTGACAGCGTTGTTGCCGGCTGCCCCAGGCGGAGATATCCGAGCCCGACCTCCGTGAGCGAGCGGAGCCTGTCCTGGAGCCGCGGCTGCCCCTCGAAGAAGGTGAGGGCCTCGCTCACCGTCATCCGGAGCACGTCGGAGATGCTTCTTCCCTTGTAGAGTACCCTGAGGACCTCCGGTTTGTAGCGCCTGCCCCCGCACTGCTCGCAGGTGATGAACATATCTTCGAAAAAGTACATCTCGATCTTCTGCACACCGGCGCCGTCGCACGCCGGGCACCTTCCGCCCGCAACATTGAAGGAAAAATGGCCGGGTCCGAACTTCTTTCGTTTCGAGTCGGGCAGTCCCGCAAAAAGGTTCCGGATAAGGTCGAAGGCCTTCACGTAGGTGACCGGGTTGGAGCGCGGCGTCTTGCCGATCGGCTCCTGGTCGATGAGCCGGACTCCCCTGATATGCTCGAGCCCTGCGAGCGACCCGTAAGTTCCCGGCGTTTCGACCGGGAGGGCGAACTCGCGCGCGAGGGCCCGGTACAGCGTGTCCTGTACGAGCGTGGACTTTCCCGAGCCCGAGACGCCGGTGACGCAGGTCAGGGTCCTGAGCGGAATGCGCACATCGATCCCTTTCAGGTTGTTCTCCGAAGCCGACCGGATCTCAAGGAACTTTCGCTCCTCTTTCCGCCTCCTGATGGGGACCGGGATTGCTTCCTCGCCCGAAAGATACTTTGCCGTGAGGCAGGAACTCTTCAGGAAATTGCGTGCAGGTCCCGCGAACACAACACGGCCTCCGCGCTCGCCCGCTCCCGGCCCCATCTCAACCACATGGTCCGCAGCCTGTATGAGCGCTTTATCGTGCTCGACCATGAGCACGGTATTGTCCCCGGCGGACAGTTCCCGGATGATCTCAGCGAGCCGCTCCGTGTCGCGCGGGTGCAGTCCGATGCTCGGCTCGTCGAGCACATACAGGGTGCCCGTCAGGCCGAGCGCAAGCTGGTTTGAGAGGTTCACGCGCTGGGCTTCGCCGCCTGAAAGCGTCCGCGTCTGCCGGTCGATCGTGAGATAGCCGAGTCCCACGCGGAGGAAGAACGAAAGCTTCATCTGCATCCGGCGCAGGATATCGTTCGCTGCCTGGTGCTCGAACCCGCCGAGGGGGAGATCGCGGAACCATTTCGCGAGGTCCGAAACGGGCATGGCTGATACCCGGGCTATGTCAAGCCCGCCCACCTTGACGATGAGCGCTTCGGGTTTGAGCCGCGTTCCCCTGCAAACCGGGCAGGTCGCTGCTTTGCGGTACCTGCTCAGGAACACGCGCACGTGGAGCTTGTAGCGCTTGCCCTGGAGATGCTCGAAGAAATTGTCGACCCCGTAAAAGTCGTCGGTTCCCTTGAACAGCATTTCCCGATCGGCCTGGGAGAGGTCCCGGTACGGAATATTCGTGTCGATCCGCGCCTTCTTCGCACCCGGGAGCATCTGGCGCATCCACCACTTATAGGACGGCTTGGTCCAGGGATCGATGGCTCCCTGCTTCAGGCTCAGGGACCTGTCCGGCACGATCAGGTCCTCGTCATAGCGCAGGATGTTGCCGAAGCCGTTGCACTCCTTGCAGGCGCCGAGGGGATGGTTAAAGGAAAAGAGGAGGGGTTGCGGAGGCTCGAAGAGCGCACCGCAGGAGGCGCACTTGAGCGCCTGGCTGAAGACGAGGGCCTTGTCTCCCAGCACTTCAACAAGGACCTCTCCCTTTCCCTCACGGAGCGCCGTCTCTACGGACTCGACCAGCCGCGCCCGGGATCCGGGATTGACGACGAGGCGGTCCAGAAGCACCAGCAGCTCGGTCAGATCCCTTCTCCCCGGATCGATCGCCGCACTTTCGACTATCTCCTCGCCCAGCTTGATCCTTCCAAAGCCCTTGCTCTGGAGTTCCATCAGGAGGGCGCCCAGGCCGGCCGGAGGAACAGGAACCCGGAACAGAATGTAGATCCTTTTTTCCGGATAGCCGAGCAGAAGATCATCCGCGATCGAGGAGGGGTGGGAGCGTTTCACCTCATTTCCGCACTTCGGACAGACGATCTTCCCGATCCTGGCGAACAGCAGCCGGAGATAGTCGTATATCTCGGACACGGTCCCGACTGTCGAGCGCGATGTCCTGACCGGGTTTCGCTGCTCGAGCGCGATGGCAGGCCGCACGTTCCGGAGTTCGTCCACGTCCGGGCGGTCGAGCTTCTCGAGGAACATCTGGGCATACGTGGACAGGGACTCGATGTAACGCCACTGCCCCTCGGCAAAGATCGTGTCAAAGGCCAGGGATGACTTGCCCGAGCCTGACAGGCCGGTGACCACGGTCACGGCGTCGTGCGGGATCGTGAGGCTCACGTTCTTGAGGTTGTTCTGGCGCGCGCCCTTTATGATAAGTTCGGACTTCATGAGGAAAGTCTACTATTATAACACGGCAGGCAAGCGGATGCTGGATAAGGGTTGACCACTACAGGGGAGAAGATGAGTTGTCCGTCCTTATATGCTTCTTTCTAAATGCAACTTTCTGCAGCAATTTAAACCGCTTCTCATGCCGGGGAATGTTCTCGACCTCTATGCCGCAGTGCGAACGGCATACCCCAAAAATACCCCATCGATATTCTTGACAATACACTGTGCATCCGTATAATTAAAATACCAATTCAACGATAGTGCACTTTTATTCATCAAGATATCAATCATTTCGAGTAGCTCTCTTAATTCCTGATTCCGAATTTAATGTACTTCCCTCCATCGGACACAATGGCAAAAAGTTTGTGAACCAAGGCGGTTGTGACCTTAATATCAAGACTGCTCAACAGGTCGCGTGCATTATCGATGGACAACGTCGTGAATAACTATGTCAAGGAGAGCCGGATGTTCAGGACAATCGTTTTTTTGATGGCTTTGGTCATGGTGCTTACCGTAACTTCGAAGGCAGAGGCAAAGAAGGGATTCTATATAGGCGCCGGTGCCACCTACAATACGATAAATGGCGATTTCGACGGGCATTCGGGCCTTGAGGGCGGAACGGAAGTCATCATCATGCCTGACATCAACAACGCCTTCGGCTTCGATGTCCTCGGCGGGTATGGAATAAACGATCATTGGGCGATCGAACTGAACTTCATGAGCTCGGGCCACCGGGGCACATGGGAAGGTTTCTCGGGAGATGTCAGCTACAACAGCTTCAGCGTCAATGGAAAATACAGCTTCGCAACATCGGGAACCGTTCAGCCATACCTCTTGTTCGGCATCAGTTATAACGGCCTGGTGATTAAACAGGGAGCGGCGGATCTCTTTACCGGAGAAACAGGGGACGCGAAATTTACCGGGTCGGGTCTGAATTTTGGGACCGGCGTAGATACGTACGTCAGTCCGAACCTGTCCTTGACCGTGGGAGCGATGTACCGGTATGTCGACTACACAAATGCGGAAGGCGTTCATGGCAGCGGCTCAGTCAGCGGCGGAACAGACGGGAGCGGTTTCAGTTTGCTCCTGACCACGGCGTATCATTTCTAACGCGACCTAGTCGTCATCCTGAGGGGATCCGGGAGATTGATCATGAAAAATTCGATCAACAAAAAAATGTTTACAATCGCCTGCCTCGGACTTGCTCTGTTCCTGCTGCTTGCCGGTTGCGGTATGAACGGTGACGGATTTCTGGGGCCGGGCTCGGTTGTCCCGTCGGGGCCGGGGGCGGTTATAGGCCCGGGAAACAATAAGCCAATTGCGATGGCAGGCGCAGACCAGTACCTAGCAAGTGGCAGTACCGTAACGCTTGATGGACGCCAGAGCTACGACCCGGAAGGGAGTTCACTGACATATTCCTGGCAATTCGACTCCATGCCCGTCGGCAGCAGCGCGGTTCTTTCAAACGCATCGTCAGCGAATCCCACGTTTCAAGCCGATCGCCCGGGTTTATATAGAGTAAGTCTCGTTGTCTCGGACGGATCGCTGTCAAGCAGTCCCGATTCCGTCGACATTACAGCCTATAACGACCCACCTGTTCCGAATGCGGGTCCGGACCAGAGCGTGAATATCGGAGCCCTCGTTACGCTCGATGGCAGCGCCAGCTCCGATCCGAACGGAGATCCTCTGACCTACACCTGGACAATGCAGGCGCCGACGCACAGCACTGCTGTCCTTTCCAATGATCATGCCGTCAATCCGACCTTCACGCCTGATGTCCCCGGCATTTATGACTGTTATCTCTCCGTATACGACGGCACGGTATACTCCACCGGCATTGATAAGGTTGCGGTGAACGCGGGTCTCACCGCAGTGGCCGATGCCGGTCCGGATCAATACCACACGACAGGTCCTTCTACCCTCATCACCCTTGATGGGAGCGGCAGTCATGATTCGGCAGGCAGGCCCATGACCTATGCCTGGAGCTTTACGCAAATGCCGGTGGGCAGCGCCGCTACGCTTTCTGATCCGGCGTCGATTCACCCGACATTTACGGCTGACCTCGAGGGAATATATGAATTGAGTCTCCAGATCTTCTATAACGGGTATACTAACAGCCTACCCGATACGGTAACTGTTGCCGTTATAACAAACAGACCCGTTGCCGGGCTTCCCTTTAAAGTCATCGACGCGGAATACAGCAGGCAAATGGACCGGATCATCATGGTATCAGGCACGCCGTCCAACCAGCTCCACATCTATGACCCTGTCGCCAACCTGGACCAGGCAGTCGATCTATCCGCTCTGCCCTCGAGTGTCTCCGTAAGCCCCGACGGCTTGTACGCTGCCATCGGCCACAAGGGGACCATCTCCTATGTGGATCTTGTGTCAAGAGCTGTGACCACAACACTCTCTGTTAACGGCAATATAACTGATATCGTACTTGCCGGGAACGGTTACGTGTATGCGTTCCCGGACCTGGGATCATTTTTTGGCGTGAACATAAGTACGGGTGTTGCCACCCCTGCAGCAGGTTTATTCCCTAATGCAGGGACAAGAGCAAAACTGCATCCGAGCGGAAGTGTTCTGTACGCAGCTGGGGTTTCTTATTCTACCCAAAAATTCGACATTTCATCAGGAGCTCCAGTCTTCCTGTATGATTCTCAGGTTGCAGGCCGGATATATGTTGCCTGCGGAGAGCTCTGGATGCTGGAGGATGGAACAGGCTTCATTTCCCGGTGCGGCTCCGTTTATGCAGCATCTACCGGCACTACCCCGGATATGGTACCGCCCAAAGCGGCTCTGGAAGGTTTGAGCTTCGTCGATGTTCAGTACGTTGCCGATTCTTCGGCTGTCGGAAAGGTTGCGGCAATCCCGCTCCCAGGGGATATCGAAGTCGCGATATTTGATGATAAACTCTTCGCCCTTCAAAATGTGATTGCGCTCCCGCATTTCATTACCGGCGGCACCGATTATCCCGGGCACGGAAAGTTCGTCTTTTACAACAGTGGCGGCACTAATATGTTCGTTATTATGCAGGCCGATGCGGCAGCGGGACTTATAAATGATTTCGGAATTGTAAAATATTGAAAGGGAGAAGGACCGGCATCAGGATTTCTCGTAAAGAAACATTTCTCCATTTTCCTTTCGAGTTGCGGCAACAAAGCCCGGGGAACGCGATCCGGGCCTTGACCTCCAAAAAAAGCAGCCCCGCTGAATAAACTAAACAAAAGGAGACTTTCCATGAAAAGGGTTACTGTGGTACTGATCCTGATTGCAGTTGTTGCGATTTTCCTCTCCTGCAGCGGCGGAGGCGGAGGGGGCGGTGTCTTTTTAGTCGGAGGAGCCTCTATCCAACCGCGTTTCGCCTACGTGGCGAACGAAGCCAGCTTCAGCGTCTCGCAGTACAAGATCAATGCTGACGGCAGCCTCGCGTCCATGGCAACTCCGACCGTGGCGGCCGGGTCGACTCCCGTTTCCGTCGCAGTCGACCCCTCGGGCAAATATGCTTATGTAGCGAATAACGGCAGCAACGACGTCTCGCAGTATAAGATCAATGCTGATGGCAGCCTTACGTCCATGTCAACTCCCACTGTAGCAGCCGGGGCGGCCCCCTCCTCGGTGATCGTCGATCCCTCGGGCAAGTATGCCTATGTGACAAACCAGAACAGCACTGACATCTCGCAGTACAAGATCAATGCTGACGGCAGCCTCGCGTCCATGACAACTCCGACCGTGGCGGCCGGTGCACAGCCCCTTTCCGTCGCCGTCGACCCTTCGGGGAAATATGCCTATGTAGCGAACTTGTTCAGCAACACCGTCTCGCAGTTCACTATTAATGCGGATGGCAGCCTTTTGTCCATGGCAACCCCGACCGTTGCGACCGGGACAGGCCCCGAATCCATCACCGTTGATCCTTCGGGCAAATATGCCTATGTGGCGAACTACAACAGCAGCGATGTCTCGCAGTACTCGATCGGCGCGGATGGCAGTCTCGCGTCCATGGCAACTCCGACCGTGGTGGCCGGGACGCAGCCCATGTCCATCACCGTCGATCCCTCGGGTAAATATGTCTATGTAGCGAACCTGTTCAGCAACGACGTCTCGCAGTACGCGATCAATGCCGACGGCAGTCTCGCGTCCATGGCAACTCCGACCGTGGCGGCAGGGATACAGCCCGTCTCCGTCACCATCGACGCCTCGGGCAAGCATGCCTATGTTGCGAACATAATCAGCAACAACGTCTCGCAGTACTCGATCAATGCGAATGGCGGCCTCGTAACTATGGCAAGCCCGACGGTAGCAGCAGGGATCGGCCCGCGCTCCGTTACGACTGTTTCCACTCATCAGTGAGCGACTGCACTGCAATATGTTCAGTAAGGATACAAGGGTATCACCGGCGGGGATTGAAACGCTGCAGCGCCGAATCCCTTAAGATTCAGCCTTGTATTATTCCAAAATGAGTTAAAGCTTTTCCGCCGGGAAGGTGTATAATGCTTCTATCCAAGAGAAGCGCAGATTGAACATCTCGCCGAATTCACCTCTCTCTTCGACCAGATTTGCGGTACAGGCTCTTTTGTCAGAAATATATCCTGATAGGTAAAGAAGGAGGCAGTATGCCGGAAAAGAATTCGCCAGGCCATAACATTGAGTCCTATTGCGGGAAGTGCAAAGTGAATCGCGATCATACCGTCATGACCATGGACGGGGAGACGGTGGCGAAAGTGAGATGCAAGATGTGCGGCAGCATGCACAAATTCAGGAGCCCCCTGGACGCTCAAAAGGTCCGGAAGCCGAGAGCGAAAAAAGAAGGCGCGGAAGCAGCTACAGCGGAGATCATCTGGGCGGCCGGCCTTGCAGAGGCAAAGGGAAAAGAGCGGGACTACAGCATGGCTTCGAAATACCGCATAGGCGACATTGTCAATCACCAGACGTTCGGCAAAGGCATCGTGATGAAGCTCTATGTCAATAAGTGCGACATGCTTTTCAAGGACAGGGAACGTCTCATGGCCTCGACCAATCAGTAAGCCTGTCCCTGTCTATCAGAGCAGGGACGAGATAATGTCCCCGCCGTTGTTGCGAGCCGAAGGCGAAGCGGTCTCACTTTATGGCTCGGGATGGACTGCGCAATCCCGGGGTTATTAACGGTCTCATAAAGACGCGAAAAACCGATCTATCCGCAGATGTCGCAGATGGACGCAGACTTTAAAGCCAATCATTTCGGCTTCGTTTAATCTGTGAAATCTGCGTAATCTGTGGATAAAAAATTCCTCAACGGCTTCCCGCATTCGCGGGACCCCCTCAACGAACATCCTCTGCCACGTTGTTAAACCATGTGCAGCTTTTCCCCGAGCCTATGCACCTTCAAGCCCAGGACGATCATGATCGCGCCAAACACGCAGGCATAGCCCGCGATGAGCCAGACAAAGCCCAGCGCGCCAGCGGCCGGGAACCGCATCAGGAGAAGCGCGAAGATGATGGAAACTACGCCTCCCACCGCAAGCCACCACTCCCCGGTGACTACCTTTCTGAGACGGATCGCCGCTATGATCTCCAGAATCCCCGCAGCAAGGGCCCAGGCAGCGATGTACAGGAGCAGCGCCAAGCCCGTAATGCCCGGTGCGAACGCGGTCATGAGCCCGATGCCGATACCCAGAAGGCCTTCGATCAGCAGCAGCCACCAGTCCTCCTTTTCCTTCCTGCTGCCCACGGCATTGATGATCAGGAAGGCTCCATTCACGAAAACGTAGGCGCCGAACAAGAGGACCAGGGTCGTGAGGGTTATGGCCGGCCACACGAAGGCCGCAATGCCGAACAGGATCGCCAGGATCCCCCTGACGAGCAACACCCACCAGTAACGGAACAGTACACTCAACATATGAATCACCCCTTTTCTGGACGGTCTTGTACACCCCGACGAGGTGTTTATTTTCATTGTTCTACCTGCCAACATGCCTTACCGATTCAAATAGACCTCCGGCCGCACAGGATGTCAATTCGAAAAAAGTAGCAGGGGAAAGCTCGTTGAACCGGCATCGGGTTTTTGTAGTGCTAAATGATAACGGGGGCATCGTTTAACATCGAATGTAACTACTCGGCGTGAATAACTTTCAGAAGACGTGAAAGACCAATCTATAATATATATCCGCGGATGTCGCAGATGTCGCAGAAAAAACTGAAAAGACTTCTGGGTTTAAAACGAAGCAAGCCGGATCTAAAGTCCCTGTTTCTTCTTCTCATTTAGAATCCATCTGCGTTAATCTGTGTAATCTGTGGAAAAAAATACCTGAACAGAATTCCCGCATTCGCGGGAATGACATCTAAACATCTAACATCTAATAGCATCTCTGATCGACGCATCCGCATCTCACTCCACATTCCTAATTTCCAATTAGACCTCCCTCCGCCAGGCACCTCGCGTCTACGGCTGATGCAGCCACAGGTCATTCAGGCGTCCGGTCGTGCCGGAGCCGTTGCCCATGCCTCCGAACATCCATATGGTGTGGCTGCCGCCGACGGCGCTCGTCGCAGAGTCCCGGGATCCCGGGTAATTGGTTGCCGCGGCCACATTTTTCGACCCATAAATGCCGAATGTCTCCAGCACCTTCGCTCCGGCCTCCCAGGTCCAGTTCTTTCCGTCGAACTTCCAGAGGTCGTTCATATCGCCAAGTGATACCGAGTCGTAGCCAAACCCTCCAAAAAGCCAGAGGTTGTTGCTCAAATCAATCCAGGATGCCGCCGGATTACGAGATCCGGGCGCGTTTCCCGTTGCTGCAACGCCTTGTGTCCCGTATATTCCCAACTGATTGACTATTGTTGCCCCGCTCACCCAGATCCACGTCGTCCCATTGAATTTCCAGAGGTCGTTCAGATATCCCCCGGACCCGCTTGTTGAATCACGGCCGGTGCCGCCAAAAAGCCAGAGGTTGCCGCCTCCATCAATCCAGAGAACAGCCGATTCCCGTCCGCCGGGCATGTTGGCGGAGTTGGGAATGCCTTTTGCTCCGTACGAACCGCTTTGATCGCTTGTGTTTGACCCGCTTACCCAGGTCCAGTTGGTGCCGTCGAATTTCCAGAGATCGTTGAGATCCCCAAAGACGCCGGTACCATCATAGCCTCGTCCTCCGAAAAGCCATACAATGCTTCCATCAATTACCGTTGCCGCACGGAACCGGGCACCCGGAATATTGGCCGGGTCGGCAAGGCCCTTCGTCCCGTAGGTTCCCGTCTGGTTCGTCACGAATGCACCATTCATCCACGTCCAAGACGTGCCGTCGAACTTCCAGAGATCGTTCAGCGATCCGGATGAGCCGCTGGAACCAAAACCGAATCCACCGAAGAGCCAGAGGTCGCTGCCCACAGACCAGGAGGCCGCGCCGGAGCGTGCGCCGGGCGTGTTGACGGCGGCCGCGGTGCCCTTCACGCCGTACGTCCCCGTCGCCTGAGTGAAGATCGATCCCTTGACCCAGGTCCAGCTGGTTCCGTCGAATTTCCAAAGGTCGTTCAGAAAAGAGGCGGCCAAGCCGCTGGTTGAACTGAAACCGTCGCCCCCGAAGAGCCAGAAGTTTCCGCTCCCATCGAGCCAGGATACGGCTTCCACGCGGCCTCCGGGAACATTGCCCGAAGCTGGGACTCCTTGTGTCCCATAGGTCCCCGTCTGGTCGCTGATCGTACTCCCGCCCTTCCAGATCCATGTGCCGGCAGCGCCGCTCCCCCCGCTGCCGCTGCCGTTCCCCACGGGGCCGCCCGACAGCGTACCTACATCTCCTCCTCCGGACCCGCTGCAGGATACAAGCGCTGACAAGACAACAAACAATAGAGACAGCCTGATCAAGACCGGCCTCATGACGCGATCCTCCCTGTGAGTTCATTAAAAAACAGCAAAAAGACTATTGTCTCTATAGTAATGATATCAGATAGGGTGCGATGAGAAGTCAAACGAAGAGATAGGGTATTTCCGGGATATTACAAAAAAGCGCAGAATGCTTCAAAATCAGACAGCATATCAACTCGAAGGGCGGCGATGGGCGACCATCAATGTCTCCCCGTCGGTTTCAATAACCCCGCATCGTCTCTCCGGCCCACGTCAGCGTCACATTTACCTTGCCCGTTTCGCCAAAATATAGTACGCTCGCTGTATATTGCTTCATATCCAAGAGCAGATCGCGCGCCTCACCGCTGCCCCGGCTTGAGTCACCCGGTCGCCTTACGGTCGCCCTGTCGCCGCGTCTGCTCTCAATCGGAGGGTGCACTCATGAAATGGCTTGCAAAGTACTCGGACCACGCTTACGCCTTGATGCGGATCGTAACGGGCTTCATGTTCGCGTTCCACGGCTGCCAGAAGATCCTGGGAATCATTTCCGATTTCCAGCCGGCCGTTGGATCCCAGCTCTGGTTCGGCGGGCTCATCGAACTCCTGGGAGGGCTGGCGGTTATGGTGGGGTATCAAACGAGACTGGCGGCTTTCCTCTGCAGCGGCGAGATGGCAGTGGCCTATTGCCAATTCCACTGGAAACTCCAGATGGGACGCAGCTTCTTTCCGGCGGTGAACAAAGGCGAATTGGCCGCTCTCTACAGCTTTGTTTTCCTCTATATCGCCACCCGGGGCGGGGTGAAGTGGAAGCTGGACAAAGCGAGCTGAAGGCGCGATCATAGCAACGCGCTCATCACCTTCCAACAGCCGGCAAGGCAGCTTAACAAGGATTCGTTGACCAGTTTTTCACTATGAACTCCGAGCTATGAACTGATTCAAACCTTGAGATCATCAAGATCTCGCAGCCGAACGAGCGTGCACTGCTCCGCGTGGAAACTCACAAGACCGCGGCGTAGGGGAATGACATAAAGTAGGCCGTGCCCAAAGTGCTACCCTCGTGCGGCGCAGCTTCTCATGTTGGGGGTGCTCAGTGAGAGTCGTGCAAAAATTAATTGCCTTTCTTCCCGCCATGCTCCTGGTCATTCTTGTCTCTCCTGTTCTGCCCGGCAAGAACGAGCATAAAACAAGAAGGATTTTTTTTACAACGGCGAACATCTGGTACGAAAAGGCAAATGATATTCCTTCAACCAATTATCACAAAGGCCGGATGCTCCCGATCGGGACAATGGTGACCAAGGTCAGCATCAGAGACGGGCATGCGTCGGGCCGGGTGTCGCAGTCGTCCGTACTGGCAAAAAAGCCTGATTCCATGATCGTTCCTATGGACATCACGTTCGAGGACGAGCACGGCGAGAAATTCGTAATTACCTTCCTCAAGAAACATGCAAGCAGCACGATGACCGTGCGCGATTACTTCAGGCAGTACTTTTCACGGGAAGACCCTTTGCGGGAGGGCGGGCCGGTCCAGCAGTTGACGGACGCGGAAAAAGAGAATGTAAAAAACGGGGTCATCAGCATCGGCATGAGCAAGGAGGCTGTTCTCATGGCCTACGGATATCCGCCGAGCCACAGGACGCCCTCGATCGAGGACGATCACTGGATTTACTGGATCAGCCGCGTAAGTCAGAAAGAAGTGTTTTTTGCCGATGGCAAAGTCGTTCAAATTAAGTGATTGTTGTCGTTAACGTTACCAAGAAACTGCGCTTTCCATCTCTGTGCGGGATCGAATTCTCCGTCGTGATCCATCGGACTCGAGTCGAAACTAATTTATCGCCCCTTCCTTGTCGGCAATATCCGGTGGCTCCGGTTTTAAGAGCCCCTGCTGCGACATCCTCTTCGTGACCGACCTCGACAGGGATTGCATGACAACCCTGTCAAATATTCCGTCCCGCTGCCATGTTCTCGACGTCGCGGTCCAGATCAACCGGTTCGTTTTCGCGGAATACAAGTTCGTTTGTACGTTGAGATAGGAGTCCCTATAGTGTGCCCAGGGAAATTCCACATCGGTGGCTGCCGTGCCGGTGACCGTGCTCGTAAGCACGGCATCCGCCCCCGCACTCTCAGCCTGCAGGGAGATGGCGTTGGTGTCCGTTATCGCCGAGTCCAGCAGCGCGGGGTAACTTGCGACTGCTTCGACGCCATGATTCATCACGTCTCCTACGAACTGGTCTTCGAATACTTTTCTGTCCGCCAGGCCCCGCGAATCAGCGACCACCATGATCTTATCAGGACGCCCTTGATACGCCTCGTCTCTCCAAACCGCGGAGAACTTGGTCAAAGAGCACGACGTCATAAGAAGCAGGGCCGCTACCGCCACTATCGGGTAAAGCTTTTCTCTGTATTCATTCATAACGCAGGCCCTCTTTTCAGGAACCGGGAACGGCGGATGTTTCCTCTTCCCCGGCGGTCTTGGACTGAAGAACCGAAACCATGAGCAGGAGACTGTTACTGGTTCCTTGCATCGCTTCACTGACGAAGATGAACCGTTAATCTTTTGCCCCCTCCCTATCGGCGACATCGGGAGCCTCGGGCTTTAACAGCCCCTCCAGTGCCATTTTGTTCGTGATTCTCCGTACCACGGACCGGATGCCGTACATGTCCTTCATGTCGTCCCGCTGCCAGGTTCTCGTCGTCGCGGTCCAGATCAACCGGTGAGTTTTTACTTCATACAGGGACGTCTGTACATCGGTATAGATGTCCCGGTAGAGCGCCCAGGGAGCTTCCCAGGTGTTAGCCTCGTAGCCCGTGACCCTGCTGGTGAGCACCGCATCAGCCCCCAGCGCCTCGGCCTGCGCATCGACCGACTTCTGGTCCACCCGTGAAATGTTTTGCATCACAGGGTAGCTTGGGATCGCGTCGGCGCCGTGTTTCTTCACGCTTCGCACGAACTCGTCTTCGAAAAGCCTCCGATCAGCCAACCCCTGAGAAGTATCGACTACCATGATCTTCTGCGGCTGGGTCTGATAGGACGCATCCTTCCAAACCGCAGTGAATGTGGTCGAGGAGCACGACGCTATAAGCAGCACCGCTGACGTTAAAAACAGGCGGACCTTTCTTGCGTATTCCATGGATCAAGCGCTCCTTTTTTGCGGAAAACTGCTGAATAACACGACGCCCCTTCGAGACGATTGGGCCAACAGCTCCATGATTCCATTCCGGTGAGTTCCGCGCATCGACGCGTGTCTCTTTGTAAGTTATTATAGCAGCCTCTTGTTTTCCCGGGAGTCGATTGTGAGGCCCTGCGATGTTTCTGAATATCGCTTCTTGCTAAGGGGGGGCTTCGCGCAATGACCAGCCTTTCTTATGTAATTCCGAAATCGCCATGATTTTCGTTCAAAAGAAGTGCGCGTTGGCGGGCCACATATGAGTCTTATTTGCCTGGTCTGAGTAGAGTCACTGGCCTTGCCGGGCATTTCGACTATTTATAGTACTTTTTAATTAGCTGCTCCTGCCGGAACGACTCGTCACATTCGCATACCAATTGCCAGGGGACCCCGAAGCCTCCGGGAATCCTCTGGGACAGGCCTGCTCTCTTGCCATTCTTCAAATTTTCTGGCCTATTCTTTCATAGCTCGTTCGCCCCGCCTCGGATACACCGGCGCTGTTCATCATGCGCCTCTCCTGCGGGAACGAGAAGAGGTCTGTTGTGAGGATAACGCGGATAGCCGGATCTTCCTAACCCGGACAAGCCGGATCAAAACCAGAAGCTAAGGGCGTCTCTCGCGGAGCACGCGGAGAAAGCAGAGTTTTTCTCTGCGAGCTCTGCGCCTCTGCGAGATATTTTCTTGCCGTTTTGTAAAGAATTCGATTTGTTAGTTACTAATACCACCCTCCAGGGTGCGTCTCCGCTTCTCTCGTATGGCCTGTCATCATGCATCAGAATATTGTATAATGAAAACAATCGTCATATGAAAAAGAAAATTATCATTTCCGTCATCCCCGTACTTCTTCTGGCCGTCGCCGGTACCGCAGGCTACGTTCTCACGAACCTCAACTCCATCGTGAGGGCTGCCATAGAGAAGTACGGTTCCCAGGCAACGAAAACGGCTGTCCGTGTATCTTCAGTGAAGATAAGAATACTTGGGGACGTTGTTTCGCACGTTGCTTGACGTGAATCACCCTTAGAGGACTATCGAAGCGCCCTCAGGGCTCCAGCATCCAACATTGATCTATGCCCCTCATTCATCAATCCTCCTATCACGCACCCTTCCTCCTGAGGAACGGCGACCTCCAGACCCTTTATCCGGCTATCACGCGAAAGCTTTCACCGGCGCTGTATCAGCGGGAGCGCATTTATACGCCTGATGACGACTTCCTTGATCTTGACTGGTCGCGGGCTGGCAGCAGGAAGCTGGTCATTCTTTCCCATGGCCTCGAGGGCAGCACCTACCGCCATTACATGATCGGCATGGCGACCCTGATGAACAGGCATGGCTGGGACGCCCTGGCGTGGAACTACCGTGCCTGCTCGGGAGAGATCAACCGCCGGCTTCGCATGTATCACAACGGGTGCATCGACGACCTGGACTGCGTGGTGCAGCACTCGCTCAAGACCGGGATGTACGATACAATCGCCCTCATCGGGTTCAGCCTCGGTGGCAACCTGACCTTGATGTACCTGGGAAGCATGGCGGATAGGCTCGATGGGCGGGTCCGCCGCTCCGTTGCCTTTTCCGTGCCCTGCGACCTGAAGGCGGGGGCGCTCCAGCTCGCGAAGACGAAGAACTGCCTCTACATGAAACAGTTCCTTGTTTCGCTCCACGAAAAGATCAGGCTGAAGATGAAACAGATGCCCGGAGCGATCAACGACGACGGCTATGGCCGCATCAGGGACTTCAGGGGTTTCGACGACCGTTACACCGCGCCGATCAACGGCTTCAGGGATGCCGAGGACTACTGGGAGAAATGCAGCAGCAAGAGGTTCCTTTCAGCGATACGGATCCCGACGCTGATCGTGAACGCCCAGGACGATCCCTTCCTCGCCAACGCGTGCTATCCCATCGAGCAGGCAAGGAACAGCCAGGAGGTGCATCTGGAAATACCAATGCATGGCGGTCACGTGGGCTTTGTGCAGTTCAACGAAGATGGGAGCTACTGGTCCGAGAACAGAGCTGTTGAATTTCTCGGACAGGAGTGACGGCTCATCAGTAACTACTCGGCATGAGTAACCCTTAGAAGTCGCGAAAAATCAATCTATCCGCGGATGGATGCAGATTTTAAGACAGTAATTTCGGCTTGTTTTAATCCGTGAACTCTGCGTAATCTGCGTAATCTGTGGAAAAGAATATCTGAACTGGATTTAACCCGCCGGGCGGTTCAAACGGCAGAATGATAACCTGTCCTGGCCACTCGGGCATAAATGATCGTAACGACATGATATACTCTCACCTATAATCTCTCTGCTTCACACAAACAGGATCGCGCTCTACGCCTAAAGTAGCTAAAAAATAAAGAAGGGCAAAATGAAAACAGTGTCCCGCACACGTTTATTGCCGCGCCTTCGTAGTCTGCTGATGCCATATCGCGACCACAGGTAAGAACAGGCTGCGTTTTTCCAAGCATAACGCCGGGAGGGCACTGAGGAACGCTCTGTGCTCCCTATTGATAGTTTTGGCAATACGAATAAAAAGGAGGCCGATCATGGAACAGTCGCGTAGAACATTTCTCAAGATAGCGAGTGCAGCGGGAATTGCCGTCGCCGCCGGCAAATCTCTTGTCCCGGCGGCGGAGCAGCCGAAGCAGCAGCCAGTTGGCGACCGGAAGGACCTTCCCCAGCAGATGACGTTCTGCACGCTCCGCAACGACGGCCGGTACTCACTTGGCATTCGCACGCCAAAGGGAGTTCTCGACGTGGTGAGGGCGTCCAAGATACTGGGAAAAAGCGCGCCGACGACCATTGACGAGGTGCTGCACGGCGTGGACCCGCAGGCACTCAAGGGGCTGGTCGATGCGGCTCTCGCGAGCGAAGGGCTAACGTCAGCATTCGTCGCCGAGGACAAGGCGGCCTTCGGTCCCGCGGTGACGAACCCGGAGAAGATCATCTGCCTCGGCTACAACTATAAACGGCATGTGGCCGAGATGCACATCCCGACGCCCGCGTCGCCGGTCCTGTTCAACAAGTTCAACAATGCGCTGAATTATCACAACGGCGTCATCAACCTGCCCCAGAAGGTGGCGAAAAAGTTCGATTACGAGGTGGAACTGGTGATCGTGATCGGCAGGACCGCGCGCGACGTGAGCGAGGCGGACGCGCTCTCGTACGTTTTCGGCTACGCTGTGGGCAACGACTTCTCTGCCCGCGACCTGCAGTTCAAGACAAGCCAGCTGATGCTGGGCAAGACCAGTGACGGCTTTGCGCCCCTCGGACCGTGGCTGGTGACCGCGGACCAGGTGCCGGACCCGCAGAACCTCAAGCTCGAGTGCCGCGTGAACGGGGAGGTCCGGCAGTCGTCGAACACCAACGACATGATCTTCGGTTGCAAGACCATTGTCAGCTATATATCCCATGTCTGGACGCTCAGGCCGGGGGACATCATCTTTACGGGCACTCCCGAAGGTGTGATCCTGGGCTATCCGCCGGAGAAGCAGGTCTGGCTCAAGCCGGGCGACCAGGTGACGACGTCGATCGAGAAACTGGGAGAGCATCGCTTCACGCTGGCCTAGCCGCAGGCATGATGGCGGGCCTGGTCAATGCGGAGGGAACGATCGGGGGCAGGCCCCGGGTCTTGAGTCGTCGGCCGTTCACGGTTCCTTGCTGCCTGGCAGGAATGTACGAAGAAGCGGTACCGTGTTAAACGGTCAAGGACCGGGGAAGACAAGCTCTCCGGTCTTTTTTACGGCTCTCTTTGCTCCTCCTCGCCGCCACTCACCTCATCCTTCCGCCGGCCGTGTTACACTATGCATTGAACAGATGCCGGAGGGAATCCTTACTGAGCTTGCCTTAGTCGGGGAAAGAGGAGAGCTCCATGCCGGTCGTGAGAATATCCCGGGGGTCCTTCAAGCCCGAAGACTACGAGAGAATCAAGGCGCGTCTCGATGAGTCTCAGCAAACGCTCGTGCGCGCGATCAAGAAACTGAGCGGCTGCATGCATTACTGGGCCGGCATCGATCGGACAACGAATACGATGGTCAACGTCAGCGTGTGGGCGTCGCCGGCAGACGCAAAGCAGATGGAAACGCTGGCCCCCATGCTTGCCTTGGCGGGAGAGTTCGTCAAGCTGGGAGTCGTCTTTGAGCGTCCCATTGCAAATTATGAAACGCTTTGGCAGATCGAGACAGGGCGGAATCCCTAAGGGAAGGTTTGCGGCTTGATATTGCTTCTTACTGCCCCTCCGTGTCAAAACCGAATACGGGACGTTACCTTGAAATAGCCTGGCCGATGCCGGTCCGTAACGAACCGCGCTCTCCATGGCAAAAAAGCAAGCTATTCGCCTGATGCGAAATCCGGGGCAGGTCAATGGGATGCGCGGGATTCAACGTGCAAGTTTCGTTTGTGATATGCTCTTAAAAATGCTATCTTACCACATTATCGACGAACAGGTCGGATGACATCTCTGCATCATTGTAAAAGCACCATTCACTATGGATAAAGTTATTCCTTTTCTGATACAACACGGATACGCGGTGCTGTTTGTATGCGTCCTTGCGGAAACAATGGGGCTTCCCCTGCCAAGCGTTCCCTTATTCATTACCATGGGGGCGCTGGCCGGGGATGGGAAGGTGAATCTGTTTTTCTGCATCGGTTTGGGAGTCTGCGCTGCGCTACTAAGCGACATTGTATGGTACCTCTTGGGCCGAAAACGCGGAAGCAAGGTGCTATCCTCGGTCTGCCGTATTGCTCTGGAACCGGACTCCTGCGTCCGCCGCACAGAAAGCATCTTTGGAGTGTACGGCGCCCGGTCCCTCCTGATAACAAAGTTTCTCCCCGGATTGAGCGCCGTGTCAACGCCTTTGGCGGGCATCATCCGCATGCCCCTGCCGCGTTTTATACTATTCGACGTACTGGGAATACTCCTTTGGGCGGGTGCCTATTCCCTGGTGGGATTTATCTTCAGCAGACAGCTTGATCGTGCCCTGGACTACGCCGGGGGCATGGGCAAAACGCTCTTTGTGTTCGTGGCCGTGGGGCTGACTATTTTTGTCCTTAGAAAATATTCTTTACGTCGGCGATTTTTAAGGCAGCTCGTCATCGCGCGCATAACGCCGGGCGAGCTGAAACAAAAATTAGACGCCGGAGAAAACATAATGATAATTGATGTGCGCCATTCCCTGGACATCGAAGCCGATCCCTATGTCATCCCCGGCGCTTTGCGCATGTCGTTAGACCAGGCAGAGAGCTATCCTGTATTATCAAGTGACCGTGAGACGGTCGTTTATTGCACGAGACCCGACGAAGCCCTGAGCGCCCGGGTGGCGCTGATCTTGCGGCAGAGGGGGATTAAGCTTGTTCGACCGCTTTTAGGGGGATTTCACGGCTGGCGCGAAAATGGATATCCCATAGAACCGGCTACAACAGAAAAGTAATAGTGTAAGGATATGTCTATTCCCTCTCCTCTGATGGCGCCGATTGCCGGTTGAATGTGACACGATTCTCCCTATCCCCTTGCTATGGCCGGACAACGAACGCCTGGCAAAGCTGCGGTCGTTGACCTCCCGCTCATTTGGTCTTGCACGCTCGCCGGACATGCGGTCTCGAAGGAGGAGGATGAAAATGACTCCATCGCGGGAACGAGGGATCGTCAATATTTTAAGCCGGAGCAATGTCGCTGAGACAGCGCAAAAGCTGGCGGGAATTATCGAGTCAAGAGGAATGACGGTATTTGCACGGATCGACCAGCGCACGGCTGCGAACGCCGTCGGGCTCGATATGAAGCCGATGGTTCTGCTCGTATTCGGCAATCCGAAAGCGGGAACGCCTCTGATGCAGAAGTATCCCTCCCTCGCGATCGATCTGCCTTTGAAGGCGCTCGTATGGGAAGACGAGGTCGGACGGGTATGGATCAGCTATAACAGCCCGGAGTACTTGATGCAGCGGCACGGATTGGCCGAGAAGCCGTTTCAAGCCGTGGAAGGGATAGTTGCACAGGCAGTGCAGTAGTTCGAAGCGGAATACTTATCAGGATCAGGCCTACTTTCATGTCATCTTGATCCAATGACCGAGAAAAATCGGGGCAAATGGCACTCAAGTAGACCTGATCCCAAGTTATCGGCTGTTCGATGAGGCGGGTGACTGCGACGGCCTTCCCGGCCTCGGCCCCGAACTCGAACCGGATGGCCTTGAGTTCGAGCGCTTCAGGAGCTTCCGCCTTCGTTTCTGCGCCTCCAGCTGCTTGTTCTTCTTTTTCACCGAGGGCTTTTCGTAATGGCGCCGCTTCTTCAGCTCTCCCAAGAGGCCGTCCAGCTGGAGCTTCTTCTTTAAATCCCTCAAGGCCTTTTCGATGTTCTGGGACTGGACCCTTACCTCCACGATCTGCCTCCTCCGCCGCCGTATCCGCCGCGCTTATCGCCTCTGCCGCCGCCGGAACCAGAGCGCTCAGTCTTTGGCCGGGCCTCGTTCACCGTGATCGTCCGGTCCATGAACGTTGTGCCGTTCATGGCAGTGATCGCCTTGGCCGCGTCCTCGTCCGTTGCCATCTCCACGAAACCGAATCCCTTGGACCTGCCGTCCGCCTGATCGACGATCAGCGTGGCGGACGTCACCTCGCCTATCTTCGAGAAAGCCTCCCGCAAATCCTCCTCGTGGGTGTTATACGACAAATTCCCTACGTACAGTTTCTTAGCCATGTTGTCTCCTTGTGTTGCTTCAAGTTCGCCTGACGGTCACTGCCGCACAGCGCGTTAGATCTTCTTCGGGTCATGCCCCGTCCCAAAATAGGGCGGCGCGGACTCGCTTGGTTGTCCGCAAAAAACCTCATCGTTCCCTAACCAAATGTGCTGTCGCTTTTTACGGGAGAAAAGGTGAGAGCAGGAGGAGTCAGTGATCGATGAGAGGTGCGGACGACATCTCGTTCCAAAACGACAGGGCCTTGCCCCGTTAATAGTCTTTGTGATTATTATAGTGGCTTTTACCGCCAATTGCAAGGATTTTCCGAGAATAGGACTGCGGGAACGTTGATTCACTGCGTGGTTTCCGCTCTTATGCATGGTCGATACCACTGCCTGGCAAAAATGGCAACCTTTCCTTTAATAATCCCTTCCAGCCGCCCGTAATGAGAGGTATTGAAAACTTTCATGAAAAAAGGCAGAAAACGCACGAAAGGGGCCCCCCTCGTCAGAGAGAGTTTCTCCTGAGCAATAATAACCATTGACATCTCGGCACAGAAGGGGCATTATAGCCTCAGAAGTTCCGGATGTTCTTGTAGGGAAACCGCAAAGACAGATAGACTTTGCGGCTTTTTTTTGTCCTTTTCCGTCGCTTCAATTCACAAGAAGGAGGTAGCTCATCATGGAGACAGGTACCGTAAAGTGGTTCAATGATTCCAAGGGTTTTGGATTCATTACCCGTGAAGCAGGCAGCGATGTTTTCGTTCATTTCGGCGACATTCAGGACAGCGGCTTCAAGTCGTTGGCTGAAGGCCAGTCAGTGCAGTTCGACGTTGTCGACTCGCCCAAGGGCCCCAAAGCAGCCAACGTTGTAAAGCTCTAAGCGATCTGACGCTTAAACCACTGCAGGCCCTGATGAATATCAGGGCCTGTTCTTTTCTGAAGAACGAGAAAGGCTGAGTCGTTCTTATCCACAGATTTTACAGTTTCCGGCGCAATCCTGCATCACTGCGTGGGGCTTTTGTCTTTTCCACACGAAAGGAGAAACATGAACCACAGACAGAGTTATAGACAAAAAATGGAATTGGAGAGGGCCGCCCTGGAAGCTGACGGCCTGGTTTCTGATCGCCATGCCGGGATTTCAAACATCGAATTTTGCATGACCTATTACCATCGTGGTGTAGATGCGGTTTTAATGAAGCGTACGCTCAGTTTCTCGCCTGCCGATTACGCCGGTTTTCATATGAAATGCATGGAGGCTGGGTGCACGGACGGCGGTTTCGATCTGGCCCCCGTTGTTGCCGGCCTGGCTAAGACCCATAAGAAGTCGATCAAGGGAAAGATCTTTTGCCACGGCAAAAACCAGTCCGTGGGGCACGCAAGTATTGCCTATGAGGTCAACATCCAGTACCATAAGCAGGTTACGTAGGCGCTTACACCCATACATCGACACGAGATTGTGATCTTAAATCAAGCTCTCTGTACAAAGGCAGGATAATTTCGTTCAAAGTCGTCAAGCTCGCAAAGAAATTCAAATCCTTTTGGGTTAAGCATGTGCGTCCGTTGCGTTAGGCGCGAGACGTCTTTGAATATGTAATTATCATTTCTCCTCCCCTGGACTCATCGCTCCGCGACGGCTGCCGCGGGCTGAGTTCGCGATAGGGAAGACTATCCGTCCCCGTTGCCGTTCGCACGGCCAGGGCTCTATGCAAAAAAGGCCCGTCCCCCCACCAAGGACAGGCCTTTTGCTTTTTCATCCATCACGGAAGAGATCCACTTCCTGCCGGGCCTTTCCGGGATGGCCCACTTATGCAGCTTTCTGTTTCAGGAACATGGGCACGAACACCTCGTCGCAGAACGACTCGATCGGGGTCGGCGTCGTGTTCTCCGCCCCGCGCTTCTCGGCCTTGATCTTCCCGTCATTGAAGGCCCCGGCCATGTCGACGTACGTCCTGCTCATGTCAGGCGACAGACCCATGGCTATCATGGCCTTTTCAGCCTGGTCATAGGGGAACATAACGTATGGCAGACCGGGTTTCCCGATCTTGCTCCCGATGATGCCCGAAGCCTCGGTCAGGGTGAGGTCACGCTGACCAAGGAGATAGCGGATCGACGAGCCGATGAAGTCCCGCTTCGCCAGGCGCTCGGCCGCATATTCCGCGATGTCCTTCGTTGCGATCATGGCGAGCCTCAGATCGCCCCGGATCGCGCTGCCGGTGATGCCCTTGGACCTGATCAGGTCGAAGTTCCAGAGCAGGTTCTCCATGAAGTAGCCGGCCCGCATGTGCACGACATGGAGCCCCTGGATCCTGTTCAGCCGCTCTTCCATGTTATGCAGGCCCCTGATCGGCCCGGTCCCTTCGCCTCCAAGCTCCGCACCAACGCTCGACAGGTAGACTACGCGCTTGACCCTGGTGATCTCCAGCGCCCGCACGATGCTCTGACCGATCGTGTCGGCGTAATGCATGAATTCCGGCGCCGTCGGGTTTGGCGGTATCAGCGCGAACACCGCGTCAACGTCCGTGAAGGCCTTTACCAGGAACTCTGTTTCCTTGGCGTCACCTGCGAACGCAGTCACGGTCTTGCTCACCAGCGGCCGGAGACGGTCGGCTGTGCGCGAGATCACGCGGATCGGTTCGTTCTTCTTTGCCAGGATGGCGGCTATCTTGCTGCCCACATTACCTGTTGCACCCAGTATAGCTATCATACCAACACCTCCCCTTCACGCTCCATCCACCCTCGAAAAAGGGCTAATATCATCTTCTTTATATTTACAGCGTAGCACCAGAGCCGGCTCTCGTCAACCTTTACTGCTCCCTGGGCGGTTCCCCGGATTGGAGCGTTGATACCGAAGTTGCATCCTGGGCCGCTTTTTGAGACCCTACGTTCTATATGCAATAATATCCATGAACTCAAAATTGTCTTCACACTTTTTATGTCATTCCTGCGAAAGCAGAAATCCAAAGTCGCATGGAAAAGAAGTTGGAATCCGGTTCTGGGCCGGAATGACGAACTTGGCATACAGTTAAGAAACGATCAATATCTGCCAGGCAAGGGACCCGCGAACAGGTAAACCTCAGACCGAGCAAAAAAAGCCGGCGTTCAATTCGAACGTCGGCTTCACTTTATAAAAAGAAGGCTGCGTTAACTTTTACAGCGTTGCATGCTGATACTGCATCTCCTGTTGCAGGGCAGCTGTAGCGTCCGGAACGCCGACTATCACCCAATTCTGGGGGCTATTCAGGATCCTCTTCACCATCTGCGCGTTCAGGGCGTGCCCCGACTTGTGCGCCACGATATGCCCAATGACCGGCATGCCGACCAGCGAGAAGTCGCCGATAAGGTCCAGGATCTTATGGCGGACGAATTCGTCCTTGTACCGCAGACCCTCCTTGTTCAGGACCGAATCTTTCCCGAGCGCCACGGCATTCTCAAGGGAAGCGCCCCTGGCAAGGCCGTTAGCCTGAAGGGCCTGGACATCGTTCACGAAGCCGAAGGTGCGGGCGTCGGCGATTTCCCGCAGATATGACTCTTCGGCCGGGACGTACTGAAGGCTCTGTTCCTTCAGCAGCGGATGGCTGAAGTCAATGAAATAGGAGATGCTGGTGGCCTCAGCCGGCCAGATCGCGACCTGCTTGTTGCCTACACGTACGAAAATCGGCCTGATGATCTTGATCATGGGCTGGCATTTTTCCTGGTTTTGGACACCGGCCTCGGCGATCAGCCTTATGAATGGCCCGGCGCTGCCGTCCATGATCGGCACTTCCTCCGCATCGATCTCGATGAAGACATTGTCGATATTCAAACCGGCACATGCCGAAAGGACATGCTCCACGGTCCTGACGATCACGCCATTCTGACCGAGCGTTGTTGCATAGCTCGTGTCGCCCGTATTGGCGGCAGCCGTGAGGATCTGACGCCCGCCGAGGTCGGTTCTGATAAAGACAATACCCGTATCAACGGGGGCCGGTTTCATTCGCAGTTGTACCGGCGTTCCCGAATGCAGGCCAGTACCGCTGCAGGATACTGTATTTCTTATGGTGCGCTGATATCTGATCATGAATATCGCCTCGAACGATGTACTACTAAAGCAATCAGCGTGCCATTTCCCTATATATAGAAATATTGCATTAACAATCTGTTATAGTTCTAGTATCAAGAAGGCTGTGGTAAATATGATATTTCAGCGCGAAGCATTGTTGTAAATTGTACACAGCAGGCATCTCATCGCGGTTTATCACGAGTCATTAATCGCATCCAACAGGCTGACAGGACCAGTTGTTTCACCCCGTTTTTCGTTGACAGGGTACAACCCCTGTGATACATTTTTTTATAATTTAATGAAATTATCAGGAGTTAGGGAGGGCGCATGCCGCCAAAGCTCGATGAGCTGTACAAGAACGGGATAGAGGCTTTTGAAAAGGGAGACTATGAGAACGCTGAACTGTTCTTCCAGGAGATCCTGTCCCTGAACCCGAAGTTCGCCGACATCCATAACAAGATGGGCATCATTTTCAATCAGACGAACCGCCTGCAGCTCGCCGCGCAAGCCTTTGAAAAGGCCCTCGAACTGAATCCCGGCTATACCGAGGCATCGCTCAATCTAGCGATCACCTACAGCGATCTCGGCATGTATGACAAAGCCCGCGCTGTCTTTGAGAAAGCTTCCCATTTTTCCGAGCAGGCCGATAAAAGCTCCCGGTCCAATCTTGACCCTTTTGTGAAGGGCAAACTCGCCGACGAACATCTTCGGATCGGGAAAATCTACTACGAACTGAGATTGCTGGATGAGGCCATCGAAGAATATGAGAAGGCCCTGCGGCTGTCGCCGAGCTTTGCCGACATCATCACGCAACTCGGCATCGCTCTCCGGGACAAAGGCCGCTATGACGAAGCGATCGCCGAGTTCACGAGGGCCAAACAGAGCAATGCCCACTACATTCCGGCACGCCTGCACCTTGGCATTACCTACTACTCACAGGGCTTCTACGGACTGGCCGAAGAGGAATGGCGGGAAGCCCTCGTCTTCGACCCTGACAATTCCGCGGTCAGGACCTATCTTAATTTCGTGAAACCGCAGACCTCCTGACGGAGCCGTGCCTGTGGACCTGCTTGAAATAAAGGGCCTGACCACGCATTTTTTCACGCGGTCGGGCGTGCTCAAGGCCGTCGACAGCGTCAGTCTGCAGCTTAAGACGGGCCGCGTCCTGGGGCTTGTCGGCGAGTCGGGCTGCGGCAAGACGATCACCGCCCTTTCCATCCTGAACCTCGTTCCCTATCCCGGCAGGATCGTTTCCGGCAGCATTTTTTTTGAAGGCCGCAACCTCCTCACGCTCTCGCCCGAGGAGATGCGGCGGGTCCGCGGGGCGAAGATATCCATGATCTTCCAGGAGCCCATGACCGCGCTCAACCCTGTATTTACGGTGGGGAACCAGATCGCCGAAGTGCTCACGACCCATCTCAAGTCAACGTCGAAAGAGGCAATGCATTCCGCCGTCGAGCTCCTGCAGGCGGTCGGGATACCCTCTCCGGAGAAGCGGGTCCACGAATATCCTCACCAGCTTTCCGGGGGGATGCGTCAGCGCGTCATGATCGCGATGGCGATTGCGTGCAAACCCTCGCTCATTCTCGCCGATGAGCCCACTACGGCGCTGGACGTAACGATTCAGGCCCATATCCTGGAGCTCCTCGGCAGGATCCGGGCCGAGATGGGCATGGCCATGATCCTGGTCACACACGACCTTGGACTCATTGCCGAACGCGCCGATCAGGTCGCGGTGATGTACGCCGGGCGCATCGTCGAGCAGGCCGAAACGCGCGAGCTGTTTGCGGATCCCCAGCATCCTTACACGCGAGGACTCATTGCCTCGGTACCGAATCCCGAAGAAAAGCACACGCGTTTGCGCACGATCGCCGGCAGCGTCCCGCGGCCCCAGGACCTTCCCCTGGGCTGCAAATACATCACCCGCTGTGAGATCAAGACAGGACAATGCGAGAAGGAGCCGGAGCTGGTGGAGATCAGGGCGGGGCATTGGGTGAGGTGCTGGGAAGCGCGGTAATACCCTATTCGAAGATGGGAACCTACTAAATCGTATATTCAAAGGCATGGCAAGTACCCTTCTTGATATCAGAGACGTCTATAAGTCCTTCCCCGTGAAGTCGGGATTGGGGAGGACGATGGAAGCCAGAGCTGTTGACGGCGTTAGCCTCGCGCTGGCGCCCGGAGAGGCCCTCGGTCTCGTCGGAGAAAGCGGGTCGGGCAAGTCGACGCTCGGCCGGTTGGCGCTCCGTCTGTTGGAGCCAACGGCCGGCACCATCCTGTTCGAGGGCCGGGACCTCGGTGCTCTGTCGAAAGAGGAGCTCCGTTCGCTCCGGAAGAGGATGCAGATCATTTTCCAGGACCCCTTCGCCTCGCTCAATCCGAGGATGCGCATCAAGGATATCATCACCGAGCCGCTGGTCATACACGGGATGGCGAAGAACGATGAGCTGGAAGAAAGGGCCGTAGTGCTGCTTGCAAAAGTCGGACTGCCCGCTGATGCCAAGAACCGGTATCCCCACGAGTTCTCGGGAGGTCAGCGCCAGCGCGTCGGCATTGCCCGCGCCCTTGCCAGCGGACCCTCGCTCATCATCGCCGATGAGCCGGTCTCGGCGCTTGATGTCTCGGTCCAGGCCCAGATCATCAATCTCCTGCAGGACCTGCGGGACGAGCTAGGCTTGTCCTTCCTGTTCATTGCCCACGACCTGAACATCGTTCGGCACTTTTCCGATCGCGTTGCAGTGATGTACCTCGGCAAGATCGTCGAACTGGCGCCCGCTGAAGATATCTACGTAAAGCCTTCACATCCCTATACGGAGGCACTGCTCGCTGACATACCCGTACCTGATCCAACGAAGAAAAAGAAGCACATCCTCTTGCACGGCGATATTCCGAGCCCGACGCACATCCCCCCGGGATGCCGCTTTCATACGAGGTGTGTGTACCGATTCGAACCCTGCGACAAGATCGTTCCGCGCACTATTGATCTCGGCAACGGCCACTTCGTCGACTGCCATCTGAGGGATGACAGCATGCTGCCCCGGAATCGTTAGCAGTCACTCAACCCCCCAAAAAGCAATCCATCTTCACGGAAGTATTCTTTCGCCCTCAGCTCTTTGAGGCACGCATTTTCGCATTTATCTTTGATGACAGGATGCTTTTCTCATCCCTGCAAAAGACCTGAGGGGTGAGAGTTGTGGAAAATCAATAAATTGCGATCTGGCATGGGAGATGCAAATTATCAGGCAGAAGGGC
>Ga0335079_10000794_pt1 | contig 35913 bp, 28 predicted proteins | sample Lox_Sample_33_FD_206719 | JGI IMG/M metagenome (GOLD analysis project Ga0335079, IMG submission 206719) | Soil microbial communities from Loxahatchee National Wildlife Refuge, Florida, United States - Lox_Sample_3.3 | ecosystem: Environmental > Terrestrial > Soil > Wetlands | place: USA...
AACAGTTCAATCTCAATCAGTTTGGCGCCGCGCTAGGTGGAGCGATCCAGAAGGACAAAACGTTCTTCTTTGTGGATTTCCAAGGCAAGCACCAGCGGCATGGGATTCCGTTCAACGGGTTGGTGCCTTCCTCAGCCTATCTGACTGGTGACTATACCCTCGATCCGCTCGGCAGTCCTCGCCCCGGTACGTTCGACGGCAGTCTAAACGCGAATGGTTTTCCTGACATCAACAGTCCATACACGTTTTCACCGTTTCAGTGCGATGGTTCGGGAAACGCGATCGCGCCTAATCCTGACGGCTCTCAAAATGCCGGAGTGAACTGCAACAAGATTCCGTCGGCGATGTTCGATCCGACCGTCAATCCTCTAGTGGATCCTTCCGGGCTGGCAATGATGAAGTTGTACCCTGCGCCGAATTCAGTCAACACGGAAACGGGGACAAACTTTGCGAACGTTCCGGTACGAAAGCTGGACGAGAACGAGTTTGACGTACGAATCGACCACACCTTTAACAGCAAGGACTCGATGTTCGGCCGCTTCAGTTACGATCAAGCAGCATCCTTCGTCCCCGGTGGGTCTCCCGGTTTCGCCGAAGCCAACGCTTTCGGTAGCACGCAGCACATCACCAACCACGGCAGGAACCTGGCTCTGTCTGAGACCCACATCTTTTCCAGCAACAACATCAACCAGTTCACTTTCGGCTACAACCGGATCTTCAACCATATCTCTTCATTTGGGGATGGCACCTGCGAGGCCGCGAATGTCGGCATCGTGGGCGCCAACTTGAATAGCAAGTGCCCGAACGCGCCGGCTGGACTCACAAACCAATCGTCCAAAGATTGCATCAGCTGCGGTCTGAGCTCGACCCTAATGAACAACTACTGGGCTCTTGGAGACCGCGGTTTCGCTCCGTTCCAGGGCGGTACCAACGTCTTCCAGATTTCCGACTCGTTCGACATCATTCGCGGCAAGCACCACTTCAGGATTGGTGCTGGTTTCCGAGATCAGCAGATGAACGTCGAGACCAGTGCGTTTCAGGATGGCTTCTACATCAATTTCGGACTGACTGGAGACGCCACAGCCGACTTGCTCCTCGGCCAGCTGGGAGGCGGTATTCATGACCAGACCTTCTTTGGCGCCACGACTGGACGTCGTTGGAAGCTGATTCGGCCTTTCATCGAAGATGATTGGCGCGTCGCTCCTGACCTGACATTGAATTTGGGTCTGGCTTGGGCTCTCGTAACACCGATTACGGAAGCTGCTAACCGCCAGGCAAACTTCGATTTCAACAGTGGCGTGTTTTACGTAGCCGGGAAAGCCGACTTTGGAACTTGCTCGATCTGCGTAAGATCCGACAGTCGGGTTGGCATCAAGATGGACAAGACGGCATTGGAGCCTCGCATCGGAATTTCGTGGAAGCCATGGGGATCGCAACGAACTGTCATTCGAGGCGGCTATGCGATCTTCCACGATTCGTCGTGGAACCAGGGAGCGCAGGGACTTTGGGAGAATCCGCCGTACTTTGCGGAATCGGACAACTTCTTTGGACCTTGCCCTTTCAACAATGCTGGGTCGGCGACGCCCGAGAATTGCGGTAACAAGTATCTGTTCCTGCAGCCAGACAACACGGGAGCCCTCGTCCCCCTTACGACGCCACCGAGCCCGCAGTCCTTCCCCGGTACATTGCAGTCTCAGAATCTGGACTTCCGGCAAGGGCGTGTGCAGCAATACAACGTCAACGTCGAACGCCAACTCCCCGGCAATGTCGTCCTCACAGCGGGTTATGCCGGTTCGCGCAGTTCTCACATCTTGGTCGACGGATTGAATCTCAACATCGGTTCGCCTTCCGCTTGCGGCGTAGTGTCCGGTTATACGCTGGGCTGCGGACCGGGTGGCGCTGCGTTCGGTCCCAAATGGGGTTCACCTACGTTCCTGTTCCCGCTGACCATTGCAAACAACAATGACGTCGGCAAGGCGCATTACGACTCGTTCCAAATCAAGGCTGAAACCAAGAGTTCACGCCATGGTCTTTATGCCTTGATCGGCTACACCTATTCCAAGACTTATGATTCCGGAATGCCCGACGGTCTGGGAACTTTCCCAGGCGCAACTTATTTTCCGTTACCCGGAACAAGCGCGGCAGACTGGAGCTTGTCTCAACTCAATCTCGATCACCAATTCACGGCAAGCGTGACCTACAACCTACCGTTCGGAAAGGGCAAACAGTTTGGGTCCAATTGGAACGGAGCGACGAATGCGGTGTTAGGCGGATGGGAAGTGGACGTCATCGAGCGAGCGACTTCCGGATTTCCACTCTTCGTGGTCGATAGCGCAAATAACTCCGGTGTTGCCTTTTCGTGGAATGGAAACAACCTGAACCGTCCAGACATGACCTGCAATCCCAAGCTGAGCCATCCGACGCTTCATGAATGGTTCAATACTTCGTGCTTTGCTCCTGCTGCTGATGGTGAGTTGGGTAATTCTCCGCGAGCCCCAGTGAGCGGGCCCCGGTTCGTCAACACCGACTTATCTTTCATCAAGCACTTCCCGTTACCGTATGAAAGCATGCGACTGGATTTCCGCGCTGAATTCTTCAATATCTTCAATCACGCGCAGTTCTACCTGGCCGGTGGATCAAGCGCGATGCAGGACATCAACGCTCCTACCAGTTTCGGTGTGGTAAACGGCACCGTAAACAACCCAAGAGTCGTGCAGCTCGCGTTGAAGTTGAATTTCTGACGGATGTCGATTTAGAAAGGGCAGGCTGAGTTCGCTCGGTCTGCCCTATACTTTTGCGTTTCTGTAATTTGGAGGAATTGTGGGCCATCGGACTTCAAAGCTTACACTCGTCTTTTTTCTCTTCCTGGTCAGCACGTCGCTCTTCGCTCAAAAAATCAAAGTCATCGTCGATCAGGATGCGCGAGGACCCGGAACCAGCGACCAGCAGGCCATTCTCGTCTTCCTGCAGTCAGAGAGGTTCGACGTTCTCGGCATCACTACCGTCAGCGGAGATCAGTGGGTGAAAGAAGAAACGCAGCACGTGCTGCGCCTGCTGGAAATCTCCGGCCGCACGGATGTCCCCGTCTATCAAGGCGCCGAGTTCCCTCTGATCAATTCGAAAGAAGAATCCGAGCGCTGGGAAGCCTTGTACGGCAAGTTCGAATACAAGGGCGCGTGGACCGACAAGTTCAAGGCGAACCGCTCCATCATTTACGAAATGCCGTATCACGAGCCAAACGTCGTACCGCCCATGCCGGAAGGCGAACCCCACATTGAGGCGCACGCTGGAACCGCAGCGCAATTCATTATCGACATGGTGCACAAGTATCCCGGAGAAGTTGTTCTGTGGGCGGGCGGTCCACTCACCAACTTCGCGCTTGCGTTGAAGCTTGACCCAGCGGTCGCAACGCTCGCCAAGGAATTCGTTCTAATGGGTGGAGGCCTCTACGCCGATAAGGGCGCGATTGACCGCGGAGCGATCAACGCCCGCCGCGAATTCAACTGGTGGTTCGATCCTGAGGCGGCCCGCATCGTTCTGCGCGCTCCGTGGAAGAAGATGACGATTACTCCAATCGATATTTCCGTGAAGACTCGATACACAACGGAGATGAAAGCGGAGGTCGCGAAAGCTAAGACGCCAATCACGGATTATCTCGACAAGTATTCGTTGCCCGGATACATGTGGGACGAGATTGCCGGGATCGCCTTGATTGATCCGTCGATCATCACCGGGCAAAAGCAGCTTTACATGGACATCGACATCGATCACGGCGCGGGATACGGCAACACGCTGTTCTGGGATCCGTCGTCGGTCGTGCCGCCGTACGAGCGGCTTGCGACCGTGCAGTTCGATATCGACGCTCAGAAGTTCTACAAGATTTACACGGACCTGATGACGCGTCCGCCAGGAAAGAAGTAACTGTCTGCTTGAGATGTCATCCTGAAGCGCGTGTTTTCGCGCTTCAGGATCTGTGTATTTCGCGTGAACCAATCGCGCGTTAAGTCTGCGGCAAGATGGTTAGGCGAACGCGAGGCGGGACTCACGAGCTGCTGACACCGCCGTGGAAGAGCGGCCCTTCAGGGCCGCGTGATGGTTTTAAAAGATTGGGGCTTCAGCCCCTGTGCCGTACCAGAAAAATGAAAATCCCAAGATCCGTCGTTGTCCTACTCACCTTCTGCGCGACTCTATCCTTCGCCCAACCGCGCCGCAAAATCATCATCAACGAAGACTGTTCGGGCCCCGGCGGCAGCAACATGCAGACGGTCGCCATGCTCGTCCAATCGCCGCAAGCCGAAGTCCTCGGCATCACGGTCGTTAGCGGAGACGCCTGGCGCGACGAAGAGGTCGTCCACACGCTGCGTCTTCTCGAAATCATGGGACGCGCCGACATCCCGGTCGTTCCCGGCGCCGCTTTCCCGCTGGTTCGTACCCGCGTGGAGTCGCAAGCCTGGCAGCAGCGCTACGGCAAGGTCGCTTACGCCGGCGCGTGGGACGAGCGTTGGTGGCATGAGCCGTATGTCGTTCCGCCGTTGGCGGAAGGCCAGCCCAAGACCAAGCCCGCCGACGAAGACGCCGCGCACTTCATCATCCGGATGGTTCACAAATATCCAAATGAAGTGACCATCTACGAAGGCGGCCCGATGACAAACCTCGCTCTCGCCATCTCTCTCGATCCGAAAGTGCCGGAACTGGCGCAGGAACTTGTGTTCATGGGCGGCGGCATCAGTCCGCAAACCGACAATCCGGAATTCGCCAACAATCCTCGCCACGAATTCAATTTTTGGTTCGATCCTGAGGCCGCCGCGATTGTGCTGCGCGCGCCGTGGAAGAAAATCATCTGCACGCCGACGGATGTATCGGTCAAAACGAAACTGACGGCAGAAATGATCAAGCAGATCGAAGCCGCAGGAACTCCTTTGGCTCGCTACATCGCGAAATTCGCCATGCTCACGCCTGGCGCCGACATTATGTGGGACGAAATCACCGCTGCGGCCTGGCTCGATCCGAGCATCATCACCAAGGCCGAGACGCGATACATGACGGTCGATCTCGACCACGGTGCTGCGTATGGCAACACGCTGACGTGGTCCGCAAAGGATCCGCTCAAGCCGGCGACGCAACTCGTCGAGATTCAGTTCGATCTCGACCCGGCGAAGTTTTATGGGATGTTCAAGGACCTCATGACCGGCCCGACGCCGCATTGAAGGCCGCGGGTGGCACTGAATTGGCGGACGGCTTACAATAAAAGTTTGGCGTTTCGTTAAATATGTCTCCTATCCCCGACGATCTCAGCACAGTGAAAGACGACATGATTGCCTTCATCGAAGGCCACGGCATGCGGCGCTTTCACGGCTACGTGGACTACGAAGAGGTGCAGTGTGTCATGTGGGAGATGGGAGACAATCCCGACGGCTGGAAGGATTTTGTTGAACTTGCCAAAGCTGCCGGAGCTCCATTCCTCACAATGCACGCCTGGGTACTCGAGCGAACCGAGCTCGATGAGATGGTGCAGCGTCTAACCAATTCCGAGTTCACCGACGGCGACGACGTCGAAGACGCCCGCTGGCTCCGCGCTCACGTCGGCAAGGTCGGATACCTGCAGCTCGGCTGGGCTTATCAGGGCTCGATGTTCCTCTGCGAGGTCAGCACCGAATGGTATGAGCGCTACCAGCACTTGCTCGAAGTCTCCGATGAATTCGGAGGCCTGACCATCGACGAGTCCGACCAGGACGAAGAAACCTAGCTCGGCCAAAATTATGCGCGGCAACCACCTCCGCTCCCCTGAGCAGAGTCGAAGGGCTGGCCGGTGCTCGCGTCATCACCGCCGCATCTGGGGTACACTTTTCTATCCCGATGCAGTGGATTCAGAAGCCCACAGACCAGGCTCTAGCTGATCTTCTTGCCGCGTCGCTGCGGTCGGATTCTGCATTCCGAGGTCCCGTCGCGAAGGCATCGCAGATCCTTGCCCCTCTGCTGGTCCGCCGGGGCATAACGGACGCTCAATCCGCTGAAAGATTCCTCTATCCGGCACTCCCTCACTTGAACTCGCCCGAACTGATGGCCGGACTCCGCTCCGCGGTGGACCGGATCGACGCCGCCATTGAACGCAAAGAGCCGATCCTCATTTACGGCGACTACGATGTCGACGGCACAATGGCCGTGATCATTCTGAAAACTGCCATCGAACTGTGCGGAGGCCAGGCCGACTTCCACGTTCCGCACCGCATCCGCGAAGGTTACGACATGCGCGACGACGTCATCGAACGCGCTGCCGCGGCTGGAATTCGGCTGATCATCAGTGTCGACATGGGCATCCGCGCCTTCAAGCCGGCAGAGACGGCAAAGCGCCTTGGCGTGGACCTCATCGTCACCGACCATCACTTACCCGGAGCCGATGGAGTGCCGGATGCGCTCGCGGTAGTGAATCCGAATCAGAAAGGCTGCGAATATCCGTGTAAACAGATCTGTGGAGCCGGCGTGGCGTTCAAAGTCGCGCAGGGACTCATGCAGCGACGTCTCGACGCCAAAGATCAGACCAAGTTGCAGCTTTCGTTTATGAAAGTGGTGGCGATCGCAACCATCGCCGATGCGGTTCCGCTAGTCACGGAGAATCGAGTCTTCGCATCGGTGGGCCTGGACGCCCTGCGCAAGGCTGTGAATCCCGGGCTGAAGGCGCTGCTCGAGACCGCCCAGATTTCAACCAATCGGCCACCCACTTCGGGCGAAATCGGATTTCGCATCGCGCCCCGCATCAACGCCGCCGGCCGCATGGACGTTGCCCGCGACGTCATCGAACTTTTCAGCGTGAAAGACGTTGAGCGAGCGAGGGAGCTCGCCGCAAAACTCGACAAGCTCAACACCGACCGCCAGGAAGAAGAGCGCAGAATCCTGGCCGCCGTAGAAGAACGTTTCGCCGCAGACGCCAGCCTCGCGGACTCGTACTGCATTGTCATCGATGGCGATGGATGGCATCGCGGAGTCATTGGCATCACCGCGACGCGCATCGTCGAGCGCTACAATCGCCCGACTCTGGTGATCTCGCGCGACGGGGAGGAAGCTCACGGCTCAGGACGCTCGATCCGCGCGTTCCATCTTCTGGAAGCCATCGAATCCTGCGGCCCCCTGTTCACCCGCTACGGCGGGCACTCCCATGCCTGCGGGTTCGCATTGCCTGCCGCGAACGTTGCTGAACTCCGCACGCGAATGGACCAGTTTGCCCGCACCCGGCTCAAGCCCGCCGATTTCGACCCAGTCCTCGACCTCGACGGCGAACTCAGCCTCGCCGATGTAACGCCCGAGCTCTATCACGCTCTTCAGTTGCTCGAACCCTACGGCATGGGCAATCCCGAGCCGATCTTCGCTGCGCAGCGGGTCGAGCTGACGGCGCCGCCACGCATCCTGAAGGAAAAGCACGTGAAGTTTAAGTTGAGAGCTGGCCGAACCATGCCTTCTCCGCATGCAAACGCAGATTCCCCCGAACTTACTGCCGCCGCGATCCTGACCACTCCTCGCTGCCATCCCGACAGCGCCGCTTTTACTCGCAGCGAAAAAAAGACTGCAAGCGCTGTTGGATACGACGTTCCTTCCGATGAGGGTCGCGAGTTGAGGATGCGTGTCACTTTCGATGCTCTGGGCTGGCACATGGCAGATCGCCTGCAAAACACCCCCCTTCTTGCCGGAGATCCGCTCGATATCGCGTTTTCCATCGGGAATAACGATCACCCCGAGTACGGTGGTCTGGAACTCTCCCTGCGCGATTTCAAACTGCCAGCCTTGTGAGCGCTGCCATTCCCGTACTTCCGATCCGGACGTAGCTTTCGCTTTTGCAGAATCACGCGTTCTCAAAATCGGAGGTGGACATGCGCCGCATTTCTTTTTCGGCCCTGAGCCTGTTTCTTTTCTGGTCCTTCCTTACCGCCCAAACGAAGCCCGGTGAGTTCAAACCAGAGCCTTCGGCAAACTCCGATTCTTCTTCCCGCCTGCCGGTGAAACGGGTGGTTCTCTACAAGAACGGAGTCGGCTATTTTGAACACACCGCCCGGGTCCACGGCACGCAGGATCTCAGCATCGACTTCACCACGGCTCAACTCAACGACGTGCTGAAGTCCCTGACCGCGGTCGATCTCGGCGAAGGCCGCGTCTCCTCAGTGCGCTACAACTCAATTGCCCCGCTGGACGAAAGGCTGAAATCGCTCCGCCTGCCCTTTGGCGAGCAGATCACGCAGGCAGAATATTTGACTGCGCTCCGCGGTTCGCGAGTCGACGTCCGCAGCGGATCGGCCTCCGCCACAGGACGCCTGCTCAGCGTGGAGAAGGTGCACCGCCAGAAGTCAAAAGACGAATTTGAAGACGCCACCAGCTTTTCCATCGTGACCGACGCAGGCGAGATGCGCAGCTTCGATCTCGTTCCGGGCACCTCAGTGCGACTTGCCGAACGCGAACTGTCCGATGAAGTCAGCCGCTATCTCGGACTCATCAGCACCTCGCGAGCGCGGGACGTCCGCCGTATGAGTTTCACCGCTTCCGGTACCGGAGACCGTGACGTCTTCGTCAGTTACATCAGCGAAGTGCCGGTCTGGAAGAGCACCTACCGCATCTTGTTCTCGGAAAAGCCGAACGAGAAGCCGCTGCTGCAGGGCTGGGCAATCGTGGACAACACCATCGGCGAAGATTGGAAGGACGTGCAACTCTCTCTTCTTGCCGGATCGCCCCAGTCTTTCATTCAGGACATTTCCCAGCCGTTCTACGTTCGACGGCCCGTAGTCTCGCTTCCCGAGTCAGTGATGCTGACGCCGCAATCGCACGAAGCGACGCTCGAACAATATGCCAAGCTGGCTCCGCCGACCGCTCCGAGCATGTCGCACGCCACTACGAGTCTCTATGGGCTGGTGAAAGATTCCTCGGGCGCGGCAGTCTCCGGCGCGCGCGTTACCATCCGCAACGAAGAAACGGGTACGTCGCAAGTCACGACAACCGATCCCAAGGGCTACTACCGCTTCGACGACATCCAGGCGGGGAATTCGGCCCTCTTCGTGAATGCCGCAGGATTCCAGCGCTTCAACCTCGCGAATGTCTATCTTGGCATCGGACGGAACAACGAAATCGACGCCACGATGAACCCCGCAACCTCGAGCGAGACGGTGGAAGTTCGGGCCGAAACTACGAGATTAGAAACATCAAGTACTGAGATGGTCAGCACGGTCGAAAAGCAAGGTGCCGAGGCCGAGGGCAAGTCCGCCGGCGATTTCTTCGAATATAAGATCAAGCAGAAGATCACGATTGGCAAGAATCAGTCTGCGCTTGTCCCGATTCTTCAGGCGCACCTCGATGCCGAGCGTGTCACGCTGTGGAATCCGGAGTCCGCCCCTCTGCGCGCTCTCTGGATCAAGAACACAACCGGCCAGGTGATCGACGCCGGTTCGTTCAACGTACTCGAGTCCGACGCCTTTGCCGGCGAAGGCGTGTTGGAAACCATCCATCCCGACGAGCGCCGTCTTCTGTCCTATGCGGGTGACGCCGCAATTCACGTCAAATACTCCGGCGAATCCGCCGAAAATCCCTTCAGCCGCGTTCGCATTGCGAAGGGAACCATGATCCTGACGCGAGAAGAACGCAAGACCAGCAAGATCACCATCCGCAATGCCGATACGGATTCCCGTCAGGTTATCGTCGAATATCCCGCCGAAAAGGGGTGGAAGCTGGCATCAGGAACTCCGCAACCAGAAGAGACCACCGAGTCGTTCCACCGTTTCCGTGTAGCGGTGGAGGCCGGGAAAACTGCCGACCTTACTGTCGAGACCATTCACCCCCTGGAAGATAACGTCGAGTTGAGCAACCTGGATTCGGACGAAGTCGAGCTGATGATCGAGCAGAAGCGCATCACTCCGGCCATCCAGGATATCTTTGCCCGAATCCTCAAGCAGAAAGAAAAGATCGCCGGCATCGTGAGCCAAATTGCCGACCGCAAGCGCGAGTCCGATCAGATCTCAACCGATCAGAATCGCATCCGCGAAAACATGAAAGCACTGAAGGGAAGTTCCGAGGAGAAGTCGCTCATCCAGCGATATGTCGGGCAACTCGATTCCCAGGAAAGCCGTCTAGTCACCTTACGCAAGGAATCCGTGGACCTGAGCGAACAGGAACATGCTGCCAACCTTGAACTTGATCGTGAGATCATGGAGGTGAACATCGACCAGGCGTTCTAAGCGCCCCTACGTCTATGCACATCTACTGCAACCGTTGTGGACTGGCCAGCAAGGATGACGCCCTGTTCTGCCAAGGTTGCGGGGCAAGCTTCCAAACTCGGTCTGCTGTGCCAGTTCCAACGATCGTAGCGGCTACTGTTCACTATGGCGGGTTCTGGATTCGCGTCGTGTCGGCTTTCATGGACACATTTCTGCTTTTCGCGGCGATCATTCCAGTCCGCATGTTCCTGGGTTCCGCGGTAGTGCTTTTCGGGGTAAATGCCGATTTGACGACTCATGAAACGATGGTCGCCAGGCGCGTCATTCGCATTGCGATAGGAATTGCGCTTGCTTTTGCATACAAAGCAGGAATGGAAAGTTCCGCATACCAGGCCACCTTGGGCAAGCTTGCGGTTCGGCTGAAGGTAACAGACCAAGAGGGCAGACGCATATCCTTTGCCCGCGCCACCGCAAGATATTTCTCAAAAATGCTGTCCGCATTTGCTTTGGGCTTGGGGTACGTAATGGTTGGATTTGACGAGCAAAAACAGGGCTTACACGACCGAATCGCCGGAACCCTGGTAATGTATCGCGACTCCGGAACCCTCCGATTTCCAGTGTTCACCACAGGTAGTAATGCCCATCCCGGCTAGCCATCTGCACCGGCACGCCGAACAGTGCACTCAGCCGCTCGACCTGCAGAATCTCTGATTTCGGACCATCGGCTACAACGTGCCCGGCACTCATCAACACGACCCGCTCGATCTCTGGAACAATGTCGGCCAGTTCGTGCGTTACCAAGATGACTGCCGTCCCCGATCGTGCCAGTTCGCTCATCGTGTGTCGTACGTTCTGCTGCGCCGCAAGGTCGAGCGAGTTGCAGGGCTCGTCAAAAAGCAGTGCCTGCGGCTTGTGGACGAGAGCCCGTGCAATCAGCACCCGCCGCGCCTCTCCGGACGACATCTCGCACACCGGACGATCTGCCAAGTGCGAAATCTTCAGCTCCGCCAAGGCTGCATCCGCCAACTCGACCTTCTGCGGGTCGACCATGTGGTTCGGATAGATCGCGGTACTGCTGAAGAACCCGGACAGCACCACATCACGTCCACTGGCATCCCCGGTACACCACTGCATCAAGTCGTTCGAAACAATACCCAGCCCGGAGCGAAGCTTGAACACATCCCATGACTCGCGCCCGAGAATCGTCATCCACGAATCGGGTCGCACGACGGGATAGCACTCGCGGGTCAGGGTCTTGATCAGGGTCGACTTCCCGCACCCGTTCGGCCCCAGGATCGCCACATGCTCGTTGGCTCCAATCCGCAGACTGAACGCGTCGAGCGCGATCTTCGTTCCCCGCATCACGCGGATATTGTGTAGGTCGAGTAAAGGACTCTCTGCCTTATCCATTTGCATCCAAATATAGGAGATCAACTGAGTACTGGTTACTGAGTACCGGGTACTGCCAACTGTTTTACCATTACACTGAGTCGCGATGCCGCTGCCCGTCTACCGACTACGCCGCATTCTAGCTGCGACCGCCGTGCTGCTCACGCTGGTGGTCGTAGGGATGTATTTCTACGCACGCTCGAAGGCTACAAATGTCCTCAGGTCGATTCCCGGCAAAATCGGCTACGACATCAAGCAGACCGCTAAGGGATTTCAGTTCTCCAAGTCCGACGGCAAGCGCACCCTCTTCACGGTTGAGGCCAGCGACATCAAGGAATTCAGGCTCAACAGCAAGGCCGAACTGCACAACGTCAATATCGTCCTGTATGGACGCGATTCGTCCCGCTACGACCAGATCTATGGAGACGATTTCGCTTATGACCAGAAGACGGGCGATGTGCGCGCGAACGGCGACGTTCAGATCGACCTTGTCGCCAACCCGGCCGGCATTATCAGTCCAGATCAAGCGACGCCGAAGGAACTGAAGAATCCCATTCACCTCAAGACTCGGGACCTGGTCTTCAGGAAATGCCTTCACCGACGCCCGCGTCGAATTCCGGACGCCGCAGGCCACCGGTTGGGCCGTAGGGGTCCATTACGCTGGCAAGACCAACACGCTGACTCTAGGATCCCAGATCCATCTCGAGGTAACTGGTCCCAATGCAGCCGTGATCACCGCCGAGCACGGAACCATCACCAACGAGCCCCGCCAGATCACGCTTGACCGGCCCTACCTGGAACGGCACAACGGCAATGTTCGCGCCGATCGCGCGACCTTCTTCTTAAGCCAGCAAAATCAGGTCGACCGTGTGCTCGCCGAAGGCAACGTTACCAGCGAAGCCCGCAGCTCAAGCGATACACGCACGAAACAAGAGCAAGCGTCACAGATTCAGGGCCACGCGGATCAGGCAGAGTTCCTCTTCGCGCCCGGGGAGGACTTGCTGCGTACCGCCACCATGAGCGGGCACGTTCACGTCGAAGAGTCCGGAGTCCAGACCATGCTCGGCGATGCTGGCCGCACGGTGCTCGACTTCGCAGGACAGAATGAACTGAAAAAGGTTCATGCGGTCGATGCCGTCCGCCTTCGCGAGACGAAGGCCACGACTCTCCAGCAGCCTGGTGTCGGAAACAGTCCTCAGGATTTCGAGCTAACCGCGCCCGCGATTAACTTCACCATCGCGGACGGCCGAATCCTCCAGCACGCCGTAACCGAAGGTGCCGCCCAAATTACGATCGAGCAGCCGCAAGATGGACCGAACGCTCCGCAGCAGACGCTCGTCACGGCCGCGCAATTCGATGCTGACTTCGGTCAGACAGACGGCCGGAACCATCTGGTGCGCGTTCACGGGGCTCCCAATGCGCGCATTGTGAACTCTTCTCCGGGAAAGCCCGAACGTGTGAGTGTGAGCGACTCCGTCGTCGCGACTTTCCTGCCCCAGGGTGGAATCGAGGCGGTTACGCAGACCGGAAATGTCGTCTACACCGACGGCGCAAATTCCAGCAAGCAGATGCAGGCCTGGGCTGACTCTGCGCGCTACACGCCGGCGGATCAGATCCTGTTGTTGCAGGGAAGCCCACGCGTTGCCAGCAGCGGCATGGCGACGACTGCCAGCCGAATCCGCATCAACCGCACCACCGGAGATGCTCTCGCCGAGGGCGACGTAAAGAGCACTTACAGCCAGCTGAAAGAACAGCCTGACGGCGCGCTCCTTGCTTCCTCCTCACCGATCCATGTCACATCGCAGACCATGACCGCCCACAGCAACGGGGGTGCCGCCACTTACTCCGGCAAAGTTCGCCTCTGGCAGGATTCGAATGTTATCGAGGCGCCCAGCGTCCAGTTCGATCGCGATCATCGCTCCGTCACTGCTCAGGGATCCACGACACAGCCTGTCCAGACGATGGTCGTCGAGCCGTTGAAGGTGAAAGATGCGAAACGCAACAGCGGGATCATCTCTGAATCCGCGGCCGCAAGCCCCATCGCGATCACCGGAACCAAACTGACCTATACGGATTCTGAGCGGAAGGCTCACTACGAAGGCGGGGTCGTTGCCAAAGGGCCGGAATTCACCGCCTCCGCTTCGACTCTCGACGGATTTCTTGTCCCACGCAGCCAGACCTCGGCCAGTAAGTCGATTTCCGGTCCTGGGCAACTCGACCACATGGTGGCCCAAGGGGACGTCATGATCCAGCAGCCCAGCCGCCGGGCAGAGGGCCAGAAGCTGGTTTACACCTCGGCGGACGACAAATTCGTACTGACGGGCGGTCCGCCTAGCATTTTTGATGCCGAACAAGGCAAGATTACGGGGGTTTCGTTGACTTTCTTTAGACGCGATGATAGGGTGCTCGTAGAAGGCGAAGCAAGTTCACCTGTGGTAACGACGACGCGAGTGGCCCATTAATTGCGAAGATAATGCGTACTCTGGCCACAGAAGAAATCGGAAAGAGTTATCGTGGCCGACGCGTAGTCAATGGGGTCAGCCTGAACGTCGAGCAGGGCGAAGTTGTTGGTTTATTAGGCCCTAACGGCGCGGGTAAGACCACTACGTTTTATACAATTGTTGGCCTGATCCCTCCTGATTCTGGCCGCGTGCTGTATGACGGTCAGGACATCACTGACGTTCCCATGTACCTTCGGGCCCGCCAGTATGGCATCAGCTATCTCCCGCAAGAAGCTTCGGTTTTTCGCAAATTAACAGTAGAAGAAAACATCCTCGCGGTTCTGGAAGCGCAGCCGATTTCCTGGCATGAGCGCCGCGAGAAGATGGAAAAGTTTATTGACGAACTGGGATTGGAGCACATCCGCCAGAATCGCGGATATGCCCTCTCCGGGGGAGAGCGCCGGCGCGTCGAAATCGCCCGCTGCCTGTGCATCAACCCAACGTTTATTTTGCTGGACGAGCCGTTTTCGGGGATTGATCCCATCGCCGTACTTGACTTGCAGAAGATCATCAGCAGCCTGCGAGCCAGCGGCATTGGAGTTCTGATCACCGATCACAACGTCCGCGAAACGCTATCGGTTACCGACCGGGCCTACATCATCGACGACGGCAGAATTTTCCGTCACGGCCAGCCGGGACAGTTAGCCAGCGATCCGGAAGTAAGAAAGGTGTATCTGGGAGAAAGCTTCTCCCTGGTGTAGTAAGGCAGTTTCAAGTTTCGGGTTTCGAGTCTGAACCAGACGCGCGAACTAGAAACTTGAAACGCGAAACTTGAAACTATGGTTTTGTTACAGCACAAACTGAGCGTCAAGCTAGCGCAGCGCCAGATCCTTACCCCCGGTCTGGTGCAGATGGTCTCTGTCCTCGCGCTGAACAAGCTCGAGCTCAAGGACATGATCAACTCCGAAATGGTCGAGAACCCTGTCCTTGAGGAACTGGAAGAGGCGGTTCCTCTACTCGACGAAGTCGGCAAGAAAGAAGAAGACCGCGATCGTGCCGCTGCCGCGACCACCGAAGAAAATCCGATTACCGCGGTAGAGAAGAAAGATCCCTTCGAAGAAATCGATTTCGGATCGTTTTTCCAGGACTATCTCGACCCCGGCTACCGCACCCACAGCGAAATGGAAGACATCGAGCGCCCATCGTTCGAGAACTTCCTCTCGAAGCCCAGCAACCTGACCGATCACCTGTCGTGGCAGTTGGGCGCGCTGAGCCTCCGTCCGCCTGTTCGGGAAGCCGCTGACCTCATCGTCGGCAACCTGAACGAAGACGGATACCTCATCGCCAGCGACGACGAGCTACTGGGAATCGCGCCTCCGGCGACACCCGAAGCGGATGCTGCGACGTCCAAGAATATTGTCAGTGAGGCTGCGGCACTTGGGATCGCCGATACTTCCGCTGATTCCGCCACCACCGGGGAAGACGCTGGGGCACCGGAAGGAATTGCCGGTTCACCAGACATCGATGCAGTCACCGGCGTTCCATCATCCGTAGCTACACCTCCGGTAACAGAACCCAAGTCCGAAGTTTCGTTTTCGACGAGTTCAGGAAGTGTTGCCGCCGCGGTCGCACCCGCGCCCGAACCCGTCTCCGCTCCGCGCGCAAATCCCGCGTACAAACCGAATTTCACCGCCGCAGATCTGCAGGAAGCCTTGCAGGTCGTTCAGCAGCTCGATCCACCAGGCGTCGGTTGCCGCGATCTTCGCGAATGTCTGCTCGCACAGCTTCGCTTCCATCAGGCGCAACTCGAGCAGCAGAAAAACGGAAACGGCACCGTGCAACTTCTGCAAGACGCGATGGCCGTCGTTGACAACCACTTGAGGGGCCTGCAAAACAAGCAATATAAAGAGATTGCCAAGGCCATCGGGCGCCCCGCGGAAGCCGTGCAGGCTGCGCTCGACTACATCCGCACCCTCGATCCGCGCCCCGGACTTCGCTACAACAAGGTCCAGGCCCGCCTGATCGAGCCCGATGTCGCTTTCGTCAAGCACGGAGATGAATGGCTGGTCATCATGAACGACGAAGACCTGCCGCAACTCCGGCTGAATCCTGCCTACAAGAAACTCGTCACGCGCGACGGATCGAACGACAAGAACACGCGCGACTATGTCAAAGAGCGCTACAAGAGCGCCATTCAGCTCATCAAGAACATCGAGCAACGCAAGCAGACGATCACTAAAGTCTGCTATTCGATCGTTGCCCGCCAGCAGGAATTTCTGGAACGCGGTATCGATTTTCTGAAACCGATGATGATCAAGGAGGTGGCCGAAGAAATCGGCGTGCATCCTTCCACGGTAAGCCGTGCTGTCGCCAGCAAGTACGCCCACACACCACAGGGCGTATTCGAGTTGCGGTATTTCTTCAGCGAGAGCGTGCAGGGCCCCGAGGGCGGCGGAACATCGCTGCTGATCCTCAAGCGCCGCGTCAAAAAGCTCATCGAAGAAGAAGACCCCACTCGTCCGTTGACCGACGAACAGATCACCCGCATCCTGCAATCGCAGGGCATCCAGGTGACCCGCCGCACGGTAGCCAAATACCGCGAAGACATGCGCATCCCGAGCACGCACCAGCGCCGGGTCAAAAAATAACAGGTCGTTAGTCGCTAGTCAGTAGTCGTTAGCGAAATCGTCAACCAAAACAAACGTGGAAGAACGATGTTTGAGCCGCGCCGAATAGAAACGTGGAAGGGCACGGCTTCAGCCGTGCCGAACCGGTTACAGAAGAATGGGGCTTTAGCCCCTGAGGTTTGCAGTGAAATGTTCCAAATGCAGTGCCCGTTGTACCTCATCTAAAGACTTGGAGGGGCGCTCATGAACGTGGAATACACCGGAAGACAGTACGAAATCACCAACGCCATCCGCAAAGAAGTAGAAACCGGCCTCGCAAAAATCCGAAAGATCCTGGGCGACAGATTCGAAACCAAAGTCATCCTCGCAGTTGAAAAACACCGCCATAAAGCCGAAATCACGATCAGCCCTCGCAATGGTCCGTTAGTCGGGCTTGCCCAGGCGAAGGACATGTCGATCGCCGTCAACGAAGCGCTCGATCACCTCGAAAAACAGGCAATCAAATACAAAACGCGTTGGCAGTCCAAGAAGCGCTCTGCCCGCAAGAGCGAAGAAGCCAACAAGTGGAACGGGCACTCCGATCAAGCAGAAGTCCAGACGCTGGTTGGCCTGTCCGAGAAGACTGCAGTTCCGGTGATGGTTCATAAATATCCGGCGGTTGCGAAAACGACCGAAGTCCATCTGGTTCGCTCGGATGATTCCGTCGCCATGCGCCCCATGACCCTTGAAGAAGCGATCAAAGAAGCTCACTTCAAGGACCGCGACGTCTTCGTCTTCCGCGACCCGAAGGGCAAGGTAATGGTCCTGCATCGCGCCAAAGACGGCAAAATGCAGCTGATCGAAGTACCGTAAGCTGTTAAAGAAATCCGGAAAGGGTGCCCCACTTCTGGCTGAAGTTGCCAGAAGTGGGGTTTTTGATTTCCAGAACCGGCTTCTCGCTGAGACATCTTGCAATGAAAGTTGGACTTTCCCGTCTGGCGGCGTATGATCCTTCCCGCCGTTCCAATCCCATCCACTTCCCAGGAGCACAAAATGAGAAAACTCAGCGGATTGTTTGTGCTGTTGCTACTTGCACCTGCGTTGTTCGCTCAGGAGCACTACACCGAAGGACCGGTCTGGAGAGTTCAGCTGATCCGGGTTAAACCCAATCAAATGGACGCCTACCTTACCAGCTTGCGTCAATCCACCAAGCCCTTGATTGAAGAACAAAAGCGCCAGGGCGTGATCATGGACTACAAGATTTTTCTAAAGGAAACCAAGGCCAATCCGGAAGATTGGGACATCGCGGTCGCGATCGAATACAAGAATCACGCGGCGATGGATGGCTTGGCCGCAAAAGGTGAAGCGGCACGGGACAAAATCCTCGGCGGGAAGCAGGCCGCACAACAACTTGGAGAGAAGCGCGCTGAGATACGTGAAATCATCAGCTCCGATCTCTTGCAGGAAATCTTCCTGAAGTGAAATACGGCCGGACTTGACGGCGCCCACCTTGCGCCAAACTCGGAGAGCAAGGTGGGTTTCGTTCTTGGAGCCAACTCCGCTATTTGTTTTTCACCGAAATTCCCGCCGCCTGCACGGGACTCCCGCACTTCCCACCACGAAGCGCAATCAAGAAAGCCTTGATCTCCAGTAACGTCAATTTCTCAGTATTTCCGGCGAATCCCACGCCCGCAAAATTCATGTGCGTGGCATTGTCGATCACGCCTAGCCACTTGCAACCGGCCGGCAGATCCTCATACGGAATCGTTCGCGACTTGTAGTCCCCGGTTGCCATCGACTTGTCGAGCGTACCCGTCATCACCAGCATCGGCTTCTTGATGCCGCTCCATGCATGTTCCGGAAACATCGGGTCCGGTCCGTCCGGAGACAACGCGACATAAGCATCGAACCGGTCTTGAACTGCGCCTTTTACTTCGAACTTGAGTTTCGCGCCAGCCTCGACCATCACGGTACGCGCTCCCATCGAGTGCCCGATCAGCGCCACGTAGGGAGCCTTGCAGCTGCCTGAGGCCCACTTCAATGCAGCTTCGATATCCATCAGGCGCCCCTCGTAGGCTTTTGGGTCGTCCACCAACTCCCTCAGCCCGCGCTTGATGCCGTGCTCTTCCTTGATGTCGTTCATGAGCGCAGCATGGCCACTCTCTTTGTGGCCCATAACGATCGCCCGCCATCCCGCAGCCTGCATGGCTTTCGCGAGGTAGGAGTATCCATCCTCGCTTCCGCCGGCACCTGGAGAGATCAATGCCAGCGGCGCGCACCCCTGGACGCTAGCGGCGTAAACGCGCAGGGGAGTCGATGCTCCGTCTGCGCGCGGAGCCTGCACCAGTTGCTGCCCGTGGGCTGCACGCGCCGCAAGCAAACACAAAGCCAGGCACATCCAAACTGCGTAACGAGAACATTCCACGTACGCACCTCGCATCATGATGTTCTTCAGAGAATAGAACACCCGCGCCGGAGGGCAGTTGTCTGACTTGAGTCGGTAATTCTGAATTTTGAGGGAATGATCGACTGTTTCAGCCGGATCTTTTACTGGCTCAGGAGCACCGTCCTGATTTCAGACGCGGTGCTCTCTGCCAAGAACCGGAGTGTATCTCCGCCGCTTAAACGACTTGGTCGGCTTCGGCGGGTGGCACCAGGTAGGAAGCGACGAACGTCAATACCGTGGTAATCGCTGCGCTGATTTCCCCGGGAACGGTTGGACCGCCCACCGTGTGGATTAACCAAACGACGATTGCTGTTGTTGCTCCCGCAAGTCCCCCAACCCAGACTTTTCTTGCCGGCTTTGCCGATTGCATGCTTGCCATTGATGTAGCCTCCTTTGCGTCAGACTTCGCCTGACTCACACTATCGATGGTGAGCAGTACGGCAAAAACATTTCAAAATCGAATCGTGATATTGGACGCAATGATCCTGCCCTTTACCAAGTTGCTTTGGTGGCGTATAAACGGATCGCCATATTGATACGATTTAATAGACCGATTTGTGCCTATTGTCGAAGGAGGTTTTTGAATGAACTTTCCAGCCCTTAGAAAGACCTTTTCAGTCCTACTCCTGGTTTTATTTCTTCCGTTCGTTGTCGGGGAGAAATCACGGGCCCAAACGCCTTCGCAATCCAAGCTCTCGGTGCATTGGGAGGAACTGACCGCCTCTGACTTCCGCGAAGGCGTCCGCCGTTCGCAGGGAGTTTGCTTGCTGCCTTTCGGGATCATCGAGAAGCATGGTCCTCATCTTCCGCTCGGCACCGATCTTCTCGATGTTCGCTATGCCGCACTGCACGCCGCCGAACAGGAATATGCCCCGGTTTTTCCTGAGTACTATTTCGGCCAAATCGCCGAAGCGAAGCATGAGCCCGGCACAATGGCCTACAGCCGCGGCCTGCAACTTGCCCTCCTGCAGGAGACCACGGACGAGATGGCGCGCAACGGATGCAAGAAAGTCCTGATCGTCAACGGGCACGGCGGCAACAACAGCCTGCTCCCGTACTTTGCCCAGACGCAACTCGACAAGCCACACGACTATGTGTTGTACGTCTTCAACGAACTCGAACCGGACAAGGGTGGCCCTCCCCGCAAGACCAGCATGGACATGCACGGTGGCGAACGCGAAACGTCGAACATGCTGATTTCCCACCCCGATCTCGTCCATATGGATCGCGCCAACAACGAGTCGGGCGCCGACCAGGCGCGCCAGAAGATTCCCGAGAACATCTACACCGGAATCTGGTGGTACACGCGTTTTCCATTCCATTATTCCGGCGACGGCTCACCGGCCAATAAAGAACTCGGCCAATTTCAGATGAACTGGTGGATCGATCAGATTGCGAAAGCAATCAAGGATGTAAAAGCTGACGACGTCAGCCCCAAGCTGCAAAAAGAATTCTATGAAAAGAGCACGCATCCGCTAGACACGCAACCGTAAAAGCATCGCTGAAGCAGTCGTAGAGACGTAGCTTGCTACGTCTCTTTTGTTTGCAGTCATCGTGAGAATTCTTTGCATTCATCGTGGCTGCCTAAAGCAGGGTGGAAGAAGGAAAGTTCAGTTCTGTCCGACAAACGTGGAAGAGCGGCCCTTTAGGGCCGCGTAAAGTCGAAAAGAGAAGAGGGCTTTAGCCCCGCGACGCGTGCCTACGAATTCCCGATCAGAACTCCCGTAACAAAAACGAGCGCTCCCCCAAGCCCCACCTGAAGGGCCGCCGAAAACCAGGGCGTATCCATATACCGTCGCCGGATCCACGTAATCGCCGCCAATTCCGCGGCGACCACCGCACCTGCCGCCCAGAATGCCAACCGGAAATCACTGAGCAAGAACGGCAACGTATGTCCAATTCCTCCTACGGCTGTCATCGCGCCGCAAATCAACCCGCGTACCCACGGATGCCCTCGTCCCGTCAAACTGCCGTCGTCGGATAGTGCCTCGGCGAAACCCATGCTGATGCCTGCTCCTGCAGAGGCGGCGATTCCAACCAGCAACGCTTCATGGCTATTCTTAGTCGCCAGCGCGGCTGCGAATACCGGAGCCAACGTCGATACCGATCCGTCCATCAGCCCGGCCAAGCCGGGCTGCACAATCTGCAGCACAAACAACCGCCGCTGCGCGACCTCCTCATCTTCTTTCACATTGTCCGGCAGCTTCTGCTTGTCGAGTTCCTGCGCGCGTACTTCGTGTCCGCGCTCCTCGTTTGCCAGATCATCCAGCAGTTGCCGAATACTCACATCCTGCGTGCGCACCGCAGCTTTCTCGTAAAACCGCCGCGTCTCGACCTCCATGGTCGACGCTTCTTTCCGTACTGCCTCGATTCGTAGCGGACGTACCAACCACAGTGCCGGTCGCTCCACAAACCCGCGCACGTCTTGTCGCCGGATCAACGGAATATGCTCTCCAAACTTCTTCTGATACAGCTCCAGCAGCCGCCGCCGGTGCCCGGACTCTTCCTCGCGCATGCCCTCGAACATCGACGCCGTGGCCGGATAGTCCTGCCGCAGACCTTCGGCGAAATCGGCATAGACGCGTTCGTCTTCCTCCTCCAGCGTGATCGCCAGAGCCAGCACCTCTCGTTCCGTGAGCTCTTCGAACTTTTTCATGACGCCATAGATTACAGGCGCGGAACCGTTTCCGACAAACTGGATTTGGAAATTCGTGGAAAGGTAGTGTGTTCAGGGCCGAGTCATTCGGAGGAAGCGTAAATGCTCCTAGCCTCTGCGAAGGATGGTGCCCCATTTCTCGCGCGATGTGTGCGCGCGAAGTGGGGATTTTGACGCTTCTCTTATTTCGACGATCCAGGGAAGGGCACGACTAAAGTCGTGCCGAAAAGCAAAAAGAACGCGGCTTCAGCCGCTGAGATTTGCTGTCGGCTCACATCAGAATTCAATACAAATCGCGATCCACGGGAATCTCAACGGGCACTCCGCCGTGATCCTCACAACACCGGCTTCGATGCTACTATCCCCTTAATGACCCCGCGGAAGTCTTCTGGCAAAAAAGCGAGCCCCAAAAAATCCAAGCGGGCCAACTCACGCGCGAGACAGCCTGAGCTCGTCATCATCACCGGAATGAGCGGATCAGGAAAGGCCTCGGTCCTCAAGGCCTTCGAAGATCTCGGCTACTACTGCGTTGACAACCTTCCGGTCGAACTCATCCCACAATTCGCCGAGCTCGCACTGCAGTCCCGTGATATCCGCCGCACAGCACTCGTTGTCGATGTCCGCGAGGGCACCAAACTCGACAAGCTGCCCGGAATCCTGCTGTCCGTCCGCCACACAATTCCTACAAAAGTCGTTTTCCTCGAGGCCTCCGACTCGGTTCTGCTCCGCCGCTTCAGTGAAACACGGCGTCCGCATCCGCTCGGCACCGACGCTCCGGTACAGGCGGCCCTCAAGCAGGAGCGGCGACACCTGAGCAAGATTCGAGCCCTCGCTGACTTCGTCATCGACACCTCGAAATTTAACGTTCACGAACTCCGCGCGCTGATCAACGAACGCTTTCACGAAAAATCTCCCGAGAAGAGCATTCTCGTCTCGTCCGTAAGCTTTGGGTTTCGCCAGGGCGTTCCCGAAGATGCCGACCTGGTCTTCGACGTGCGCTTCCTTCCGAATCCTCATTTCGTGCCGGAGTTCCGCCCGCTTACCGGGCGCGATACCCGCGTCGCCAAGTACATCCGATCCTTCCCGCAGACGCGCGAATTCCTCTCACGCATCTCTGATCTGCTCGTGTATCTGCTGCCGCACTACATTCGCGAGGGCAAAAGCTATCTGACAATTGCATTCGGATGCACCGGTGGGCAGCACCGTTCGGTGATGATGGCCGAAGAAGTGGGAAAGAAGCTCCGCTCCGCCGGATACCGCGTCAAAGTCCTCCACCGCGACAGTCCCAAGTAGTTCCTCTGTGCCCTCCGCAGTGAGTTACCGGAAGCCCAAACGTCACGTCTTGGGACGCGAAGACTCAAGTAAAATAGAGGCTTGCACCGCACCCCAATTTCACCAGCGACACGCCACGGCGGACCGGCCCGCGCAGGAGTCCCATGCGCCAGGTAATCCGCCTCGTCCGCTACGTGCTGCCGTTCGTGGTTCAGCTCTTCACCGGGGTGGTTCTGCTCGCTGGCGTCGGCTTCCTCGAGGCCTTCCGGCTTGTCCTGTTGAAGCCCGTTCTCGATCGTGTCTTGAATCCTGCGTCCGGCTCGGAAAACATTGTCCTTTTCACCTGGCCACAGACGGGGCAGCCGGTTTACCTGCAGCGCTTGGTCCCGATCCATTCCCACAACGCATGGACGATCGTTGCCTGGGCCTTGGTCGGTTCCACGATCCTGAAGGGAATCTTCGACTACATCGGTACCTACCTCGTGAATCACGCCGGGTTTGGCATGATCACAAACCTGCGCAACGATCTCTACAACTCAGTCCTGCGCCGCTCCGCCGCGTTTTTCCAGCAGCACACCACCGGAACTTTGATCTCGACCATCATCAACGACATCGAGCGGGTGCAGTTTGCCATGTCGAGCATCCTGGCGGAATTTCTGCAGCAATTCTTCACGTTCCTTTTCACCGCCGGGCTGGTCATCGTCCTCGGCCGCAAGCTGGCCTGGGTGCTGGTCGTTTTCATCCCGATCATCATTTTCTCGGCAGTCCGCATCGGTCGACGCGTTCGCTCCACCACGCGCACTGGACAGGATCAGCTCGCCGACGTGCAGAACATCCTGCACGAAACCATCACCGGGAACCGCATCGTCAAAGCTTTCGGCATGGAGTCCTGGGAGGTCGCCCGTTTCAAGAAAGCCGCCCAGCGCCTGTTCCACGCGAACCTGCGCTCGGTCGCCGCGGCTGCGATCAGTTCTCCGTTGATGGACATCTTCGGCGCCATCGCGATCGCCCTGCTTCTCCTCCTGGGCCGCGAGCAGATCGCCCACAACGAACTCACGCTCGGCGCTTTCATCGCCTTCGTCGCCGCCGTGCTGAGCATGTATAACCCGGTTCGAAAGTTCGCGGTCTTCAATAACAGCTTCCAGCAGGCTCTCGGCGCGTCCTCACAACTCTTCACTTTTATGGACACCGAGGACCTCGTCACCGAGAAGCACGGCGCCAAGGCCCTCCCGCGATTCACCAAGAGCATCCGATTTGAAGACGTATCGTTCGCTTACGAGACCGAGGGGGAAGATTCGCGCGAGATCCTCCACGACATCAACCTTGATGTAAAGCGCGGAGAAATCCTTGCCATCGTCGGCTCCAGCGGCGCAGGGAAGACTACTCTCGTGCATCTGCTCCCGCGTTTCTTCGACGTCAGCGCCGGACGCATTCTCGTCGACGGACACGACGTTCGCGACGTCACGCTCTCTTCGCTGCGTTCGCAGGCCGGCATCGTTACGCAGGAAACGGTCCTGTTCAATGACACGGTCCGCAACAACATCGCCTACGGCCAGCCGCATGTACCCATGAAGGAAGTCGAAGCGGCAGCCCGCGCAGCGCTCGCACATGATTTCATTCGGCAGCTACCCGCGGGTTACGATACTGTCATCGGCGAACGCGGATTTCGTCTCTCAGGCGGCGAACGGCAGCGGCTCGCAATTGCGCGAGCCCTGCTCAAGAATGCTCCTATCTTGATTCTCGATGAAGCGACTTCCGCGCTCGACAGCGAGTCGGAAGCTCTTGTGCAATCCGCGCTTCACAACCTGATGAGCGGCCGCACGGTGTTCGTGATCGCGCACCGTCTTTCGACGGTCCGCCGAGCCGACCGCATCATCGTGATCGAAAATGGAACGATCGCCGAAACCGGCGCCCATGAAGAATTGATGCAGCACGTCGGCACCTACCGCCGGCTCTACGAACTTCAGTTTGCACAAAGCGACATACCAAAAGCGGTGGCCGAACGATGAAAGCCAAATCCCCCATGCCCATACGATCGATGACAGGCTTTGCCCAGGTTCGCGGTGAAATCCAGCACGCTAGCAACGGTTCCACACCCGGCCGAATGGCCTTCGTGCTTTCCCTCAAATCCGTCAATCACCGTTTTCTCGATCTGCATTTCCGCCTTCCGTCAGGCACCGACTCGCTCGAAATGCAGTTGCGCCGCCTGCTGAAAGAGAAAATGGCACGCGGCCACGTCGAAATCTCTCTCAGCCTGGAGCGCACCACCAGCGAAACTTTTTCGCTGAACCGTCAGATTGTCGGCGGATACATCTCGGCCTTTCGCTCTGCCGCCGACGAATTTTCCATCGCAAATGAGCCGGACCTCAATGCCATTCTCCGCATTCCCGGCGCTCTCGATTCATCGGTTGATGTTGCCGATGAAGAGATCGAGCCGGGGGTGATGGGGAAAATCGGCGAAGCTCTCGACCGTCTCAACCAGATGCGTGAAGAAGAAGGCCGCGGAATTTCTCGCGAACTCCGTGAACGTATGACGCATCTTGCCTCCGCCAGCAAGAGCGTCCACGAGCATCGTCGTGCGGTGTTGCAGAACTACAGCGAGCGCCTGCAGAACCGCCTTCAGGAGCTCTTCAGCGCCAGTGTCGATAAAGAACGCATCCTGCAGGAAGCTGCCCTGCTCGTCGACCGCAGCGACATTCAGGAAGAAATCGTCCGCCTCGAAACACACATCCAGCACTTTCTCGGATTGCTGGACGAAGGCGGAGAAATCGGCAAGAAGCTCGACTTCCTGCTTCAGGAAATGAACCGCGAGGCCAACACTCTACTTTCGAAGACTTCCGGACTGGCCGGCGAAGCTCTTAAGATTACGGAAGCAGGGCTGGCCATGAAGTCGGAAATCGAGAAATCACGCGAGCAGGTGCAGAACCTGGAATGAGCCCATCGCAGAAGCCGCTCGTCTTCATCATCTCCGCGCCTTCCGGCTCGGGGAAATCCACCCTCACTAACGATCTGCTCAAGCTGGTTCCGAATCTCGAATTTTCGATCTCTTACACCACGCGTGCGCCGCGCGGCAGCGAGCAGGACGGCAAGCAATATCACTTCATCAAAATGGATGAATTCGATCGCATGATCGAAGCCGGTGAGTTTATCGAATACGCCAAAGTTCACGGTAACTGCTACGGTACCGGACGCGAGTTCCTTCGCCAAGCCGGACGTAAAGGCAACGATCTTCTTCTCGACATCGACGTACAGGGCGCAGCCCAGGTCAAGCGCAATCTCACGGATGCCATCAGCATCTTTGTCCTGCCTCCCGATCGCAAGACTTTAGAATGGCGCCTCAGCAACCGCAGTGAAGATTCCGCCGAAGTCATCCAGCGCCGGCTGACGGCTGCGGCCCGCGAGATCGAGCAGTACGACAAGTATGACTACGTGCTGGTCAACGACAAACTCGTGGAAGCCTGCGAGAAATTGCGGGCCATCGTTTTGTCGGAGCGCATTCGCCGCGCGGACCGTCCGCTAACCGAGCAGGAGCAGAAAATCGTTCAGCTAGCCGAGACTTGCCGGCTGGCCAACGTGCGTGAGGCCGTGCAGCCGATCCTGTTGTCCTTTAGTGCGCCGGCCCCTTCGGCACACTCGTAGTTTTCGCGGTATCATGGGTGGACGCTGAATCCTGCGTCCGGACCGGAAAGTAGTCCCAGCGGGACACACCCGAAAGCTGGTCATGTTCTGCGGAATTATCGATTGACGATCTGCACTAGTACAAAGTTCGAATCTGTTTTCGAATGGAGAGTCCCATGAAGTTGATCGAAGGTTTCGACAGCAATTACCGGTACATCCTGGTCGCAGCCCGGCGCGCCCGCCAGCTCCAGTCCGGCGCACCTCCCGTCGTCGATACAAGTTCCCGCAAGCCCTGCCGCATCGCCCAGGATGAAATCCGTGCCGGCAAAGTGAAATGGGAAATCCCTGAAACTCGTTCCGCTGCCGCGCAGGCCTCCGAATCCCTCGACAAGGCTTTGGGACAGGACTAGCGCGGAATTGTTGAACGAGTGACTCGCAGATTGTTGCGTCCAGGCTTTTGAATCAACAATCCAAATTCAACAATCAAAATTCCATGAAGATCGCCCTCGGCGTCACCGGTGGAATCGCAGCGTATAAAGCGGCCGAAATCGTCCGCCTGCTCCAGGACCGCAGCATCCGGGTGCAGGTCATCATGACCCGCGCCGCCCAGGAGTTTGTTCGACCCCTCACCTTCGCGGCACTCTCCGGCGAGAAAGTCATCACCAGCATGTTCTCCTCCGGCGAGGAGCACGAGCCAAACATCGACTCCGCCATTGAGCACATCGCGGTTGCGCAATCGATTGACGCGCTCGTCGTTGCTCCTGCCACCGCGGATGTGATCGCGCACTTCGCGCAAGGAATCGCCAGCGATTTTCTTACGACGCTTTTCCTCGCGACCACGGCTCCCGTCGTGATCGCTCCCGCGATGAACGTGAACATGTGGAACAATCCCGCCACGCAAGCGAACCTCGAGATTCTCCGCAAGCGCGGCGTGAAGATCGTTGAGCCCGGCTCTGGATATCTCGCATGTGGCATGGTCGGCGCCGGACGCCTCGCTGACAACGAGGCGATCGTCGCCACCGTTCTGGAAACGCTCGGCGCGTCGCAGGATCTGCAAGGGGAGACAATCTTGGTCACCGCCGGACCCACGCGCGAAAAGATCGACCCCGTCCGTTTCTTGACGAACCGCTCCAGCGGCCGCATGGGATATGCCCTCGCTGAAGCCGCTCTCCGCCGTGGCGCACGAGTTCTTCTGGTGACTGGCCCAACTTCGATCGCTGCCCCAGCCGCAGCCGAGGTCACCAAAGTCGAATCGACCGAGGACATGCGCAACGCCGTCCTCAGCCTTTTGCCGCAAGCCACGATCGTTATCAAGACGGCCGCTGTTTCCGACTACCGTCCTAAGAACGCCGCTGGCCAGAAGCTGAAGCGCAAGGGACCGATGAGTCTGGACCTGGAAGCGACTCCGGACATTCTGAAAGAGATCGCCCAGAAAAAGACGTCGCAGCTGATTGTCGGCTTTGCAGCCGAAACAGAAAACGTCCTCGAAAACGCCCGCCAGAAGCTGGTTTCGAAGAATCTCGACGCCATTGTCGTCAACGACGTCTCGCACGAAGGCGTAGGCTTCGATTCTGATCGAAACGCAGTCACGATCATCACCCGCGATGAAGTAGTCGACGTCCCGGAAACCACAAAATGGGAAGTAGCGCAGCGAGTCCTGGATCAAGTCGTAAAACTGAAGCAGTCGCGAAAATCGAAAGTCAAAGCCTGATTGAATCCCTCTGTGAGCTCTGTGCCCTCTGTGGTGAAAGGTTTTAGATTTTCCTTCGTGCCACGTAGTGTCCTTAGTGGTGAATGATTTCCCCAGCGGAACGTCACGTATAATCTCGAAGTCCGTGCCGATAATCCAAAATCCCGACGTACGCCGCGCTCTCGCCGACCGTATCCGCTACTACAACGAACTCGGCATTTATGATTTTTACCGCCGCGAAGGCGCGCCCATCCAGCCAGCAGAAGCCGACGCTCCAGCACTCGAACTGAACTCACAAGACGAAATGCCCGCAAAGAAATCCATCACTCCGAAATCCGCCGAAAGCGCTCTACAGGTACTGACTCCCAATGCCGAGCAATCAGTCACCGATCCCGTTTCCGCCCTGAAACTGATCCGCGAAGATATCGGCGACTGCACGCGTTGCAAACTGCACGCGCAAGGACGCAAGCAAATCGTCTTTGGCGTCGGCAACCCGCATGCCGACCTGATGTTCGTCGGCGAAGGTCCTGGAGCCGATGAAGACGCGCAGGGCGAGCCCTTCGTCGGACGCGCCGGGCAACTCCTCAACAACATGATTAAAGCGATGGGAATCCGCCGCGAGGATGTTTACATCGCCAACGTCGTCAAGTGCCGCCCACCGGGAAATCGCACGCCCGAACGTGACGAATGCGACACCTGCGGCCCCTTTCTGATGCGTCAGATCGCTGCGATCAAGCCCAAAGTCATCGTTGCTCTCGGAGCCGTGGCCGCAAAATATATGCTCGCGATCAATGCCCCCATGTCCGAACTCCGCGGACGCTTCTACGATTTCATGCCCACCGGCGCCCGCGCCAGCGATCCGAACTGGCAAGGCGCAAAGCTTGCGGTCACGTATCACCCGGCTTTCCTCCTCCGCGATCCGCGTCAGAAAGGCGAAGCCTGGAAGGACCTCCAAATGGTGATGAAGTACCTAGGCCTGAAGCCGCCACCAAAGTCAGAATCCTAGGGAGAATTGTGGGCGCTGTTGAGTTTGCCCCGGAGGGGCAACCGACAGTAGCCCGGCGTTTCAACGCCGGGTAGCGCCCGTTAAGGAGTAGCGTCCCGTTAGGGACGCCTGAACCACACCCGTCGTCTGGTCGACTCCCCGATTCCAAACGTCCACATCGCACGTTGATTTATCCTTCCACTGCAATGCCCGAATTCTGCGACGTAGCCCTGCCGGTCCCGCTGGACATGGTCTTCACCTACCGTATCCCCGAGACCCTCACGCCGGTCGTCGGCGGACGCGTCCTTATCCCCTTCCGCCAGCAGCGCATGTCGGGCATCGTCGTCGAACTCCACGATCGCAAGCCCAACGTCACGACGAAGAACATAATCAGCGTCCTCGATCCCGCTCCGGTCTTCGACGATCTCCTCCTGCGTCTCGGTCGCTGGATTGCCGACTACTATATCGCCCCGCTCGGCGAAGTCTTCCGCACCATGCTTCCACTAGCCGCCGAGTTTAAGCGCCTCATCGGATACTGCATCACCAACGAAGGACACATGGCGCTCCACCTCGCCGGTATGTCTGGATCTTCCAAGCGCTCCCAGCGCAGCCCGGAAGACCAAGCGACAGAGTTCCGCGTCTTGGACTATCTGGCTGCCGAGGTTCCGGAAGTTTCGCATGAGGGCGCAGCTTCAGTCGCGCCGTTCGACCAAGGTTCGTACCAGGCCGCGACTTCCCCCATGCCGCCTGACCAAGGTTCGTATCAGGGCACGGCTTCAGCCGTGCCGGTAGGCAAACCACAAAATGCGGCTTTAGCCGCTGGCCAAGATTCGTATCGAGGCATGCCTTCAGCCGTACCGTCAGATGCCGCAACGAAAGGGAAGGGCACGACTTCAGTCGTGCCGTCAGGGCCGCAAGAAAACGCGGCTTCAGCCGCTGAGGTTTGCTCTCTAGTCCGCGAACAAACCCTCCGTTCCGCCACGGGAGCTTCCCGCAAACTCCTCGACGGAATGCTCCGCAAGAAATGGATCACCCGCGCCGACCTCTCCGCCCCGCAAGACGCCAAGCGCACGATCAAAACCGCCATTCTTAAATCCGCCGAAGGCAAGCTGAACGAAAACCAACGCAGAATCATCGACACGCTCGCCGCCACGGGAGGAAAAGTCCCAGTCGAAACGCTGCAATCCCTCGAAGTCCCGCGCACCACGCTGACAACACTGGTCAAACGCGGCCTGATCGCACTCGAAGACACGCCCGCCGACTTCACCGTCTCTCGCACCAAGCCGCGCCCGATCCTGTTCGACTTCGACCTGAGCCCGCCGCAACAGACAGCTCTCAAACGTCTCCGCGACGATGTCTCCGCGCAGAAATTCTCCGGAATGCTACTCCACGGAGTTACCGGCTCTGGCAAGACAGCCGTCTATCTCGCCGCCATGCGCTCTGTTCTCGAATCCGGACGGTCCGCCATTCTCCTCGTCCCCGAGATCGGCCTGACTCCTGCCGTCGCTGCCGACCTCCACCAGATCTTCGGGGACGAAGTCGCGATCCTCCACTCCGCGCTTTCCGACCGCGAGCGCGCCGAACAGTGGCACCGCATCAAGCGCGGAGAAGCCCGCATGGTCGTCGGCACCCGTTCCGCCGTCTTCGCGCCAGTCAGTGACCTCGCTCTCATCATCGTCGACGAAGAGCACGACTCCTCCTACAAGCAGGAAGAGACTCCGCGCTACCACGCCCGCGACGTTGCGGTCATGCGCGCGAAAATGTCGAATGCCACTGTAGTTCTTGGCTCCGCAACTCCCTCGCTTGAGTCCTACTACAACGCTCGCAAGAACAAATACGCCCTCATCGAACTCCCCGACCGAGTCGAGAAGCGTCCGCTCCCCGAAGTCGAAATCATCGACATGCGCCTCGAATTCCAGGAGACCGGGCACGAACAGGTCATCTCCCGCAAACTCGCTGCCGAGATCAAAGACCGTCTTGACCGCAAAGAGCAGGTCATGGTCCTGCTCAATCGACGCGGATACTCTCCGGTCGTCCTCTGCCGCACCTGCGGCAAGAAACTCGAATGCAACAACTGCGCCATCGCCCTCACGCACCACAAGCGCGAGCACAAGATGGTCTGCCACTACTGCGGATACACCGCGCCCGTCCCCAAAGCTTGCGTCCACTGCGGTAGCGAATACGTCTACTTCCTTGGGACGGGCTCAGAAAAACTCGAAGAACTCCTCCACGGCATGTTTCCACAAGCCCGGATCGCGCGCCTCGATCGCGACACCGTCCGTGGGCACGAAGATTTTGAACGCACGCTCGCCGGACTCAACGAAGGCGAACTCGATCTTCTGGTCGGCACGCAGATGATCGCCAAAGGCCACGACATCCATGGTGTCACGCTAGTCGGCGTGGTTGGTGCTGACGTCGCTCTCGGCCTTCCCGACTTCCGCGCCGCCGAGCGCACCTTCCAACTCCTCACCCAGGTTGCCGGACGCGCCGGGCGCGGCCAATCCCCGGGCAAAGTCATCCTGCAAACCTATTTTCAGGATCACTACGCAGTCCAATTCGCCGCCCGCCATGACTTCCTTGGCTTCTACGAAAAGGAACTGCAGTTCCGCAGCTGGATGCACTATCCTCCGTATTCCGCACTCGCGAACGTCCTGGTCCGCAGCGACAAGCTCGACGACGCGCTCTCCTGGTCCGGAGAACTCGGCCGCTGGTTCACATCAACACGCCACGAGGGCGTCCGCGTGCTTGGTCCCGCTGCCGCGCCCATCACGCGTCTGAAGCGTGACTACCGCTATCACTTTGTCCTGAAATCTCCCAGCCGTGAAAAGCTCAACAAAACTCTCCGCGCCATGCTCGCTTATGCCGCGCAGCAGAAGATCCCCCGCACGCAGGTGATCGTCGATGTCGACGCTCTCTGGTTGATGTGACGCCTTGTTCGAATTACCCTGTCCCCGATGCCATCCAAATCGAAAACGACCTCGATCCCGAAATTCTTCCCCACTCTCGCCGATTGGCGCGCCTGGCTTGAGAAGAACCACGCCGCCCACGAAGAATTCTGGGTTGGTTTTTACAAGCGTGACTCCGGACGGCCCAGCATCACCTGGCCCGAGAGCGTCGATGGCGCTTTGTGTTTCGGCTGGATCGACGGCGTACGTCACAGCATCGACGCGTTCAGCTACAAGATCCGCTTCACCCCGCGCAAGCCGCGCAGCACCTGGAGCGCGATCAACATCAAGCGTGTCAAAGAATTGACTGAACTCGGAATGATGCATGCCGCTGGCCTGGCCGCCTTCGAAAAGCGTGATGGAGATCGCTCCGCTATCTACGCCTACGAACAAAGGAAGACAGCGAAGCTACCTCCCAACTTCGAAAAACTATTCAAAGCAAATTCGAAGGCCTGGACATTCTTCAAGTCCCAGCCGCCGTGGTATCAGCGGACCTCTACCTATTGGATAATCAGCGCGAAAAAAGAAGAGACAAGAGAGAAGCGCCTGGCAACTCTGATTGACTGTTCGCAGAAGAAAAGGCCGATCCCTCAACTTACTCGTCCCGGAAGCCGTAGCTGAGTTTCATCTCGGCTGCAGCGGCGCAAGAGTCAAAGTCAGAGCCAGCATGATCGCTCCGGCCACAGCCAGCGCCCACCGGTTGCCCGGAAGAACCGGATCACGGGGTGCCTGTTCGTGTTTCCACGTCGCGGCATTCATGATGGTGATCAGCGCCGCCCACAGCCACCAAGCGCGGTTGAGCCAGCCGAGATAGATCAGTCCGGCAACCGTGATTAACGAGACCACTCGATGCGCACGCGGGGCCAGCGCATAAACAATATGCCCGCCATCCAATTGGCTGCTCGGCAGCAAATTCAAAGCAGTTGCATACATCCCGACCCAGGCCGCAACCGCCGTCGGATGGAGATACACCTTGCTCAGCGACATTCCGCCGATCAAATAATTCGGAAACACCGCGTGCAGGACGCGATGCATCAGTTGGAATACGAATGGAAATCCGAGATACAAATCCGATTGCCCAATCCCAGACGCCAGTGGCTTCGACAATGTCAAAGCGACGCCCAGCGTTGCCACGGCCACCACAAATCCCGCAATCGGCCCCGCGATCCCGATATCGAACAACGCTGCCCTCGATCGAATTGGTGCCTTGATCCGGATCACCGCGCCCAGTGTTCCAATCAAAGTGGGCGCCGGAATAAAAAATGGAAGCGTCGCCCGCACGCCGTAATACCGGCAGAACAAATAATGTCCCATTTCATGCGCCAGCAGGATGGTTAGCAATGTTGCGGAAAACGGAATCCCCAGCAGCAAACGCGAAGGCTGCGCCAATATCCATGCGATCGGGAAGAAAGGTACCATCTCATCGCCCACCGCAAACGGAGGCAGATTGTGCAGGAAATTGAACTCCATCCGCGCTCCAACGACCAGTGTCGTAAACACGGTCGCCAGCAATAACAGCCCGTGCACCCAATACCGTTCGCGCGGCGCTGCTCCCTCCGGCACCGGCAGCGCGTGATAGTACTCCAGAGTGGAAGTAGGAATTGGGGGACCAGGATCCGACATGAAGTTCAAGAGGCAATCCGCAACAGTTCTCGGATAACCTCAATCTTGATGCTACTACAGCTTTTCTCTGGGTTCCTCTGTGCCCTCTGTGGTGAAAGATCTTGCTGTTTCCTGATACGGGTCCGGGGCCCTTGAAATCCAACGACGAACAATCTGCCCCGGGCACTTCAGTCACCTTGCGAGCCATTACCATCAGGCCATTTCGCGTCAGGCAACTTTCCCCTACTATGACCGCATCGGCATCAGGAGTCGCACCGTTCGCGTGTAGCGCCACTTCGAGCGGCCCCAACCAGACCTGATCGCCGTTGTGCCGGTGAGTCGCATCCCCGCCGACAAGCCATTCCTCCCCAACATTGACTATGAGTCTGGCCGCCCCGATTTCTGCAATCGAGGTGCGCTCGACGACTGCGGCTCTCTATGCCCAGTGGTCCGAGGTGCACCGTCGCGACTTGTCTGCGTGGAACAATCTTCTCCGCGCAACTGACGCTTCCATTTATCAATATCCATTCTGGAATGAACCCTACCGCCGGCTCTGGATTCGTCCCCGCTATCTGGCTTGGGGCACGGCGCGCGACCCTCTTGCATTCGCCACGATTCTGACGGTCGGAATCGGCCCGGCCAAGATCGGTCTGGTTTTTCGCGGTCCCGCGCCGCTCGCATCCGACATTCAACTTCCCCGCACCATGTACGGCGAACTGCTCGAGTGGGCCCGCTCTCAGGGATTCATGTTTCTCCGCTTCACCCATTCCGATCCCCAGATTCTTACGGGACTCGCAACCGCGGGCGAATCGCTTCACGCGGAAGCACTCGACATCGACGCTTTCCCATATCTTTGCGATTACCCGATCGTCACCGAAGACTACATCGTGCAGCAGCATGAGTCCGACGAAGAAACTCTTGCCGGATTCGATCGGGAAGCCCGCCGCAAGATCCGCCGCGGCCTCGAAGCCGGATACGAATTCCACGCCGACGACTCACCTGCAGCGCTGAAAGAGATCTGGCCTCTGTACCAGGAATGCGCCCGCCGCAAGCACTTCCGCGTCGAACGTCCACTGTCCTTTTACATGGATCTCATGCGCGAAGCGCACTCCTCGAACCGCGCTCGCCTGTACTCCGTGAAGTTGAACGGACAAACCGTAGGCAGCAGTCTCGTCTTCCGCGACCGTACAACGGCGCACTGCCAGCTCGCTGCCTTCGACGCCGATCATCGCAGCTCGGCTGCCTTACTGCACTGGCGCTCCATGCGCGACATGTACCGCCTCGGCGCATCGCGTTACAACATGGGCCCCGGGCCGCGCAGTCTTGCTCGCTTCAAGAGTGAATTCAGCCCATATCCGACGCACTATCCCGCTCCCCTGACGATTGTCTTGAAGAAAAACAGCTTCCGTCTCTGGAGACGCGCCTTCGTCCCCATGGCGAAGCAACTCCAGCCAATGTTGCGCAAACTAGCCTTCCAGCGCGCCGCTCTGTCAAGAACGTAGCGCCGACGTCCCGCCGGCTGTAGTGGCGGCGTCTCGCCGCCACACCCGGAGGAGCGCTCAATCGCCGCGAATGTAATCAGGAGTGATCTGAAAGGGCGAGGGTGCATACCATGACGTGTCCGAGGCCGTGGAAGAGCGGCGCTTTAGCGCCGCGTCCAGTGAGGAAAAAGGAGGGGCTTTAGCCCCGGTGTAGCTGGGAGGGGAAGGGGCACGACTTCAGTCGTGCCGCAAAGCCGAAAAAAGAAAGCGGCTTTAGCCGCTGAGGTTTACTTAAATTTTCCGCGCCGAAAGAGCTAATCGATCGACTGCAATTCTTTCCCCGGCTTGAATCGCACCGCGCGCCCCGGAGGAATCGAAACTTCCGCCCCCGTCCGCGGATTCCGCCCAATCCCCGTCTTCCTCGGGCGCACATTGAACACGCCAAACCCCCGCAGCTCGATGCGGCTTCCCGCGGCCAGCGCCTTCTTCATGCTCTCAAACACAGTTTCCACGGCCAATTCGGCCTTGGTCTTGGTGATTCCCGTCTTTGCAACCACTTCGTTGATGATGTCGAGCTTGATCACAGGCGGCTCCC
>Ga0335079_10000796_pt1 | contig 35894 bp, 30 predicted proteins | sample Lox_Sample_33_FD_206719 | JGI IMG/M metagenome (GOLD analysis project Ga0335079, IMG submission 206719) | Soil microbial communities from Loxahatchee National Wildlife Refuge, Florida, United States - Lox_Sample_3.3 | ecosystem: Environmental > Terrestrial > Soil > Wetlands | place: USA...
CTGCGCCAGAGTCTCCCGAGATTCGCATAAGCTCTGAGCAGACGCCCAGTGCAGAACCGGTGTCAAAAGAGGTTGCAGAAGTGGCCCTGGTAGAAGGGCTGGCCCCCGCTGATCAACTTCCCAATGTGGAAGAATCGGCGGAAGTTTCTGAACCAGCCGGATCGCCGGTCAGCACAACGCCTCCCGAAGAGATTCCAACGGTTCCCGGGGAAGTCGCTGAGACCGCTGGTACGGCAGAGTACCAGCCGACCGAGACTGACAGGATCATTACGAGAACGCTCGCCGAGATATATGCTTCGCAGAAAGCATACGATGAGGCCATCGTGACATACCGGCTACTCAAGGAACAGAAACCGGAATGCATGGAGGAGATCGATGCGAGAATCGCGGAGTTGCAGAGGTTACAGCAGGAAAAATCGAGAGAGTGAAACGGAGGCCGGTTCACCGGCCATCAATCTACTTCAGTGAGGAAACGTATTTCGTCAGGCTCGATTTCTTGTTCGCTGCGTTGTTCCGGTGAATAACCCCTTTCGTTGCAAGCTGATCGAGGAGTTTCACCGCTTTCCGAAGTTCCGCCCCGGCTTTTTCCTTGTCCTTTTCCGCACGCACTCGCTTCACTGCGGTTTTCATTTTGGAGATATACGCGCGGTTGCGCACACGGTGTTTGAGTGCCCTTCTTGCCTGCCGTTCGGCGGATAAATGCTGTGCCATGAAATCGATTTCCTTTGTGATTTGGTGAGTTTGAGGGTTTGTCAATATACAAAAATTCCCTCATCCGAGCAACGATAAAATGAAATGTACGTCTTCCGGAAGAACAATTTACGGGGAGGATTTTTCTCCGGTTGCCGGCGCTGCATCAACATACGGCATCGTTCCGGTCTGCAGCCGCTTTGCTGAAATCCCGCTGCCGATCAGCCCGAGGAGAAATCCTCCCGCAACAATCCATCCGTAGAATTGTTTCTCGACCCGCAGGAAATCCACGAGCTCTCCCGAGACAGATGCCGACGCATAGACGATCAGGTAATAGAGTATACCCGCGGCAAGCACACCGGCGAGAAGTCCCTTCACTGCTCCCCCGACGATATATCCGGCCTGCGTAAGCGCTGCGACTTTCCCCTTTCTCGGTTTGTGACGAAGCGGCGGACGCGTTGCATAGAATGCAAGAAAGAGGGCGCAGAGGATGGTAAGCGCCCCCAAGCCGAGGGCGACAAATTTCAGCGTGCGCGTCTGAGCGTCGATGAATTCCAAGATTTCCTTCCGGTAGACGACCTTGTCCACCCCCACCAGAGCAGTGACCGTCTTCTGGACATTTTCAGCCCGCGGTCCAGTCTGAAATTCCTTCGTCAGCGTAATCCGGAACGATGGCGGAAGAGGATTCACATCCAGCACCTTGTTCACATCCTCCCCGAATTCATCTTTGAAAATCTTTGAAGCATCATCTTTCGAGATAAATTCCACTCCGTACACGCCGGGCACCGAGAGAAGTTGTTTCCGGAGCTCATCAATCCGGTCCTTCGAGACACCATCCCGGAGAAAGGCCTCCATCTGGATTTTCCCCAGAATGGTATTGATCACGCGGGACGTATTCATGCCGAGAATTGCAAAAGAACTCAGGAGAAGAAGAGAGAGCGTCAGCGAAACCACGGATCCGATCGTGGTGAGTTTCGCTTGCCAAAGTCCGGATGACGCATCTTTCAAGACATTGCCGATTTTCATTTCGGGGTTTTCATAATCGTTTTTCCCTGCGGATACGAGCCGAGCAGCTTCATGAATGTCGAGATTCGCCGAAGACGCTTCAGGGCTCGTGTGCACCCAATATCGGTTTCACGTCCTTCAAAATCAAGATAGAAGAGATACTCCCACGGTTTCCCGACCAGTGGTCTCGATTCGATCTTGAACAGATTGATCCGGTTGCTTGCAAAGATGCCGAGTGCACGATAGAGCGACCCCGGACGATTTTTTACGGAGAAAATCAGCGACGTCTTCGCTGCAGCGTCGGACACCGACCTCTGCCGCGAGAGTATCAGAAATCTCGTGAAATTCTTCCGGTTCGTTTCAATGCCCTTCCGGAGCACGTTGAGTCCGAACAGGCGCGCCGCTTCGACGCTTGCAATCGCAGCAGCATCGGTCCTTCGGTTTTTCCTGATGAGTTTCGCCGCCCCGGCCGTGTCGTACACGGCAATCGGCTTGACATCGTGGAGTCGTCCGAGGAACCGGTCACACTGACCAAGCGCCTGCGGATGGGAATAGACATAGCGAATGTCGTTCATCCTGACCGAGGGATTGGCAAGGAGTGCGTGAACAATCCGAAGTTTCAGCTCACCGGTGATCTTGACATTGAATTTCTCGAGCAGATCATAGTTCTCATGGATGCTCCCGTAGACGGAGTTCTCGATCGGAATGATACCGTACCGCGCGGACCCGTTTGTCACAATCCGGAACACAGCCGCAAACGTGGTACACGGCACCGTGCGAATTGTACTCCCGAAATAAGCCCGCGCCGCCTGCTCGCTGAAGGCACCAGCTTCGCCCTGAAATGCAACCGTGACCCGGCCTTCCTCAGAAATTCGACTCATCTCTCCAGTACCCGATTTTCCAGGGATCTTTCGACGTCGGACGCTCGAATGTGAGATCGGCATACCCGTCGACATGCTCGACATCGCTTGCGTTGAATGTTACCGTAAGGTCAAATCCGCGGACAATCGTCCACTGCGTATCTCCGCTGTCCGACGAGATCTCGTTGTTCCAGATGAGCGTGAGCGATTGGACACTCTGGAATAATCCGTACGTCGACCGCATCTCATCATCCCTTCCCCACGTAACATCCACGCCGTGATCATAATCGCGGAAACTAAACGTAAAATCCGGTGCAATGATCGACCCGTAGAGCGTCGTATCTTTAAACGTGTATGCATTCCGGAAGACGCAGAAGACATTTTCAACCTGTGTCAGATCGCTGCAGGTTTCCGTGGCGGGAGTTGTATCGAGCCGCGGAGCAAACGGATTCAGGCAGCTGAGATCGGCAAACAACAGGATGAGCATCAATCCCGGAACAAGCGCTCTCATCTTCGGCCCGTCAGAAGTGTGCCTTCAGATAACTCCATGTCGAATCGGTCGTCGTCCGCGTATCCTCCCATCGATAGATCGACCAGCCATGCTGACCATCCGTTCTCAAGTAGACGTGCATATATCCCCGGACCTCCGTGGGAACCGATGCCTGATGGTGCGGATAAAACAGAATATAGTCCATCGTATACTCGGTGGTCGTTGACGCCTGATTGATCTGCTGGAGATTGCCGAACGTCAGAAATGGGACTCCGCCCGTCGGTGCGCCGAGATTCTGGAAATACCTCCGTTCATCCTCAAGCTGCCAGTCATGAAAAATCCCCTGGAAATCAGCCGACGGGACAAACGTGAACGGCGGCGATCCGGCCACCGTCGTATCCACGAAGCATTTCATATAATTGTCGGTATTGTGTGCCTGCACGGCACCCTGGAGATTGGTGAGCACGATGTCGGGAGTTACCGGAGGTGAGACATTTTCCGAGGCCTGCGTCGGTGGCTGCGCGTCGCGGGTTTTGAACAAATTGCACCCACTTTCAAGAACAAGCAGAAAGGCAAAGAGGATTACCCGGGTCACACCTCGACTCGCCCTTCCAGTGCCCGCGAGAGGGTCGCTTCATCAGCGAATTCGAGGTCACTGCCGATGGGAATTCCGCGGGCAAGCCGCGTCAGCTTCGGACCAAGAGGTTTCAACAGTCGGGAAAGATAAATCGTGGTCGCTTCACCCTCAATATCCGCGTTCAACGCGAGGATAACTTCCTCCACCGAAGGAGAGATGCGCGTCAGAAGCTCCTTCACCTTCAGAGCATCAGGACCGATACCTTCCAGAGGAGAAAGGGAACCGCCGAGAACATGATACACGCCCCGATATTCGTTGGTTTTTTCCAGGACGAGAACATCATGCGGCTCCTCGACAACACAAAGAAGCTGGTGGTCACGTTTAGGATTCGCGCAGATGCTGCACGGGTCGGTTTCGCTGAAATTCCAGCATGATGAACAATACCGCATTCGTTCTTTGGCATTAACAAGCGCCTGCGCGATATTGACGACATCCTCCTTGGGAAGCTTGAGAATGTACAACGCCAGACGCTGCGCTGACTTCCTCCCGATTCCCGGAAGTTGCGAAAACTCTTCGATCAGCTGGTTAAATGAATCTGAAGTGTAGAGCACGGAGTTATCTTATTCGATCAGGAAGTGTCCCGATTGCGTTCACATCATCTCACAATCCCGGAAATGACATCCCCGGAATGTTGGGGAGCATCCCTGCAGTTGCCTTATTCATCTCATCCTGAGCCATTTTTTGTGATTCTTCCAGGCCTTTGTTCACCGCCGCGACGATAAGGTCTTCGAGCATTTCCGCATCGGCGGGATTGATAACCTCCTTTTCGATCACGATCTTCCGCAGTTGTTGTTTCCCGCTGACGGTCACCTTCACCATTCCTCCGCCGGCGTCCGCCGTGACCGTTTTTTGCTCAAGTTCTGCCTGAACCTGGGCGATTTTTTCCTGCATCTTCTGGACCTGCTTCATCATTCCCTGCATATTAGGCATACCCATCTTCATCGATTCCTTTTGGAAAATACGTCGGCGGTGAAAAAAATGACTGATTGGATTTCCAGAATATATCTCTTTCCGCCAGGAAAACCAAACAACAGTGCAAGACGGGAATGAATGTATCTGCTTGAATGTTAGTGATTTGAGAAGGATGAAAATGCCCCGAATTCCTTGACTTTCGTTACGAAATGAAGTAACTTTGTGTACAATTCACAGTTTTTTCCGCCGAATTAAGAGGATGTTGCCAGCGTGAGCACGCGCAGTTCGAAGTTTGCTCAAGGTGATGATAAGAGGGCTCAGCTGGAACTCAGGCGATCGGGAGACATTCCGGTCCATATCGCCGTCATTATGGACGGGAACGGACGCTGGGCGAAAAAAAGAGGACTCCCGCGAATTGCCGGGCACAATGAAGGTGTCGAATCCGTCAGGGATATCGTCGAAGCGTGCGGACAAGTCGGTGTCAAATACCTGACCCTCTACGCGTTCTCCACCGAGAACTGGAAGCGGCCCAAGGATGAGGTTTCTCTGCTGATGCGTCTCCTCATGAGAGCACTGCGTGACGAAACCGACAAGCTCCACAAGAACAATGTTTCTGTGAACACGATCGGCGAAACCGGATCGCTCCCCGCAGAAGTTCAGACCGAATTGTACGACGCCATCGAGCGGACAAAAGAGAATACGGGCCTTAAATTGTACTTAGCTCTCAGCTACAGCGGCCGCTGGGATATCACACGTGCGTTTCGACAGATGGCACATGACCTCGAGAACCGTTCCATCACCCCTCAGCTGATCGACGAAAAAATGGTAGAACGGTATTTGTCAACGAATACCGTCCCCGACCCGGATTTGCTGATCCGGACGAGCGGTGAATTCCGCCTGAGCAATTTTCTTCTCTGGCAGCTTGCCTACTCGGAGATTTATATCAGTCAGGCATATTGGCCGGACTTTCGCCGGGGCGAATTATATGAGGCCATTTCCAACTATCAGCAGCGGGAGCGCCGCTTCGGTCTGGTGAGCGAGCAGGTTGCGCCGCCAAAAAGTAAAACCGGGCATACCCGTCGGCTCTTCAAACACGTCTCAGGAATCTAAGATCTTGCAGTACCGTTATCTCGTCCACTCCATCATTTTGTCCCTGCTCATCTTCTCTGTCGCCGGTATTGCGCAGGAACGCTCTCCATCTGAAACTTACCGCATTCTCGGCATTTCTGTGGAGGGAAATAACCCGAAGACCGGCACGGAAAGCGGGGCCATCATTGCGAACTCCGGATTGAAGGTCGGCGACCAAATCACCATCCCTGGTGATCAGACGCGCAACGCACTTGTCCGCCTCTGGGCATTGAAGATCTTTTCCGACATCCAGATCCTCGTCGACAACAAAGTGAGTGACGGAGTTTACCTCCTGATCCGCGTGAAGGAATATCCGCGCCTCGAGCGTGTCGAGGTCCACGGCGCCGACGATGTAAGCAAGGATGACGTAATGAAAAAGGTCACTGTCGTCAAAGGTCAGATCATCACGCCCGAAGATATCAACAGGATTCTGACCGGCATCCGCCACCTGTACGAGGATGAGGGTCATCTTCTCGCAGAAATCAAAACCGATACGGAAACGGTCGATTCTACCGGCCGGCTTGTCCTGAAACTCAATATTGATGAAGGACCGTCGGTCACGATCGATAAGGTCCACTTCAGCGGGAATACTGCGTTTACGGAAGATGATCTTAAGGGTCAATTTGATGACACGCATGAAAAGACCTGGTGGCAATTCTGGTCGCATCCTCATTTTGAGAAGAAGAAGTTCCAGGAGGATAAACAGAAGCTCATCAAATTCTTCCGGAAGAACGGGTTTCTTGATGCGGAAGTTGTTTCCGATTCGACGTGGTACAGTCCCGACAAGAAACACATCTCCATCCTTGTCAACGTGCACGAAGGAGCGCAATATAAGATTCGCCAGATCACCTGGGAAGGGAATACCGTTTATCCGTCCGATGTGCTGAACCAGCGGCTCCAGTTTTTCCCGGGAATGGTGTACAATGAAGAACAGTTTGAGCAAAACCTGCGCGGAAACCAGGATCAAACCGATGTGGCCTCACTCTATCTCGATAATGGATATTTGAAGTTCAATCTCGATCCGAATATCCAGAGGGTTGGTAAAGACAGTCTCGACATCACCATTCACATTTATGAACGCAACCAGTTCCGTGTAGGACAGGTGGAGATTCGGGGCAACACAAAGACTCACGACAATGTGATTCGGCGGGAACTCTTCACGCGGCCCGGCGATTATTTCAGCCGCGCCGCCATTTACCGCAGCTTGCGCCAGCTTTCACAGCTCAATTACTTCAATCCGGAGAAGCTCAAACCCGATACACGCCTTGTCGACGATCAGACGGTCGATCTGGTTTATGAAGTCGAGGAAAAGTCGAGCGACAACGTCAATGCATCGGTCGGATACAGCGGAGCATTCGGCGTGACCGGAGCGCTCGGATTCACGATCAATAACTTTTCACTGAAAGCTCCCCTCGAAGGAGGAGCCGGTCAAATACTCAATTTCGACTGGCAGTTTGGTGAAGCTTCGCGATTCAGGACATTTTCGCTCACGTTTACGGAACCGTGGCTGTACGATCGCCCGACCACCCTCGGGGTCAGCCTGTATGACACGCGGCAGATATATATTGCTGATTACGAGCAAACCGGTGTCTCCGTGAGAATCGGGAAACGGCTAAACTGGCCGGACAATTATTTCCGCATCGACTGGTCCGCCCGGGTTCAGCGCAATGACGTGATCGACAACGGCGGCATCCAGCTCTACGATCTCGGCCTCTCGACGCAGGTTGCCGTAACGCAAACAATCTCCCGTAACAGTACCGACAGCCCGATCTTTCCCACAACCGGATCGAACGTCGGCCTGACCATTGAGCTTTCCGGCGGAGATGTCCTCCCCGGCGATGTCAATTACCACAAGTGGCTTTTTAGTGCCGACTGGTACACACCGATGTCCACCAGCGGCCGGCTGGTCCTCGCGCTTTCTTCGTCATTCGGATACGTTTCCGGCATCGGCAGTGATCCGAAGATTCCGTTTCTTGAATATTTCTTCATGGGTGGAACCGGCATCGGCTATGCGAACACCACTCCGCTCCGCGGATATGAAGACCGTATGGTCGGCCCTATCAACAGTGCCGGTACATCGCTTGGAGGACTGGCCATGAGCAAGCAGACTGCCGAGCTCCGGCTGGCAGTCACTCTGAACCCGATCCCCATTTACATTCTCGGATTTGCCGAAGGCGGAAATGTTTTCCCGGACATGTTGCATACCGACTTTTTTGACCTGAAGCGCTCGTTCGGATTTGGTGCACGCCTCCAGATTCAACCGATCGGGATGATCGGTTTTGATTACGGATACGGAGTCGACGACGTCTTCCCGAAAGACGGCCAGCCGGACGGATGGCATTTTCATTTCCAGTTTGGAAGAGGTTTCTAATACTATGAACTCATTCACCACTATCAACTGAGGGAAACGTGGCACAGCGAATCGTAAGCGGTATCATGATGGTCGGACTACTCATCTGTCTGAGCTCCGCCGTCAGGGCACAGGCACAGGCCCAGGCACCAAAAATCGGCTTTGTGAATTCTGCAAAAATCCTGCAGGAATATCCGGAAGCCATCGATGCGAACAAGAAACTCGATGCCATGCAGAAGAAATGGCAGGCCGATCTCGAGAAAATGAGCAAGGACCTTCAGGGACAGATCGAGGACTATCAGAAAAAGGAACCCCTGCTGAAAGATGACGAAAAGAAGAGCCGTCAGGCGGATCTCTCCGACCAGCAGCAAAAGGTCCTCCAGTTTCAGAAGGAAAAGTTCGGCAACGACGGTGCACTGGCAGTCGCAACGGATTCTCTCCTTCGGCCCATCAAACAGAAGGTCATCAAGGTCATTGAAGCGATCTCCAAGGAGAAGCACATCCAGTTCATGTTCGACCGTAACGAACAGATCATGGTGCTTCTCTACGGCGAACCAAAATACGATTACACGAATCTTGTTATCGACCGCCTGACACGCGGCGATTGAAGTCAATATCTCAGAGGACGACAATGCGAAACATATGGATCGTGGCATGTGTGTTCGTGCTGGTATGCTCATTTTCCCAGCCCGGAATTGCCCAAACGAAGATCGGCTGGGTCAACTCCCAGGCCATCATGGATAAACTCCCCGAGGCGCAGGATGCGCAGAAGCAGATCGACAATCTCGTTGCCGAATGGCAGAGCGAGCTTGCCAAGATGCAGAACGACTGGCAGAAGAAGTACGAAGAGTACGACAAGAAGAAACTCATTCTGACCGACCAGCTGCGGGCGCAGGCGGAGAAGGAGCTTCAGGACCTCGACAAGAAGATTGCCGATTACCGAAACAAGAAATTCGGACAAAACGGCGAGTTGTTCCAGAAGCAGAACGATCTCATGAAACCCGTTCAGAACAAAATTTTCAAGGTCATCGAGGATATCGCCAAGGAAGACAATTACGACTATGTCTTCGATAAGAGCGGGGATATACTTCTGATGTACACGAACGACAAATATGATTTAACGACGAAAGTCTTTGAACGCCTCACCACATTCAACAAGTGAGAATGCGATTATCCGAAATCGCAAAATTTGTCAGCGGGAACCTCAGCGGAGATAGCGAAACAACAATCACGGGAGTCGCAAAGATTGAGGAGGCCGGTGAAGGTGAAATCACCTTCCTCGCACACCCTCGGTACAGGAAGTATCTTCTGACCACCGCGGCGTCGGCGGTGTTGATCGGCCGCGACGCCGATATCGACCAGACCTCTCTTCGTGCAAAGTCCCTGGCAATGATCCGGGTCGACGACCCCTACAAATCGTTCCTCTCGCTTGTCGATCTTTTTTATCCCCCGCCAGCACGGACACTTCCGGGAATTCACAGAACTTCGGTACTGGCTTCTTCAGCCAGAATCGACCCCACCGCCTTCATCGGTCCCTGCGTCGTGGTGGGGGAACGGGCATCGGTCGGTGCCGGGACAGTCCTTCATGCCGGCACCATCATCGAAGATGATGTCCTGATCGGCAACAACTGCATCCTTTACGCGAATGTTGTTGTGCGGGAGCGGTGCCGCGTCGGCAGCCGAGTCGTGATTCATCCCGGGACAGTTCTCGGGAGCGATGGATTCGGCTTTACCCAGAATGCCGACGGATCGTACGACAAGATACCGCAGCGCGGAATCGTCGTCATTGAGGATGATGTGGAGATCGGAGCCAACTGCACCATTGATCGTGCAACCATCGGAGAAACGCTCATCAAGCGCGGAGCGAAGCTTGACAACCTCATTCAGATCGCACATAATGTCGTAATCGGGGAACACACTGCAATTGCTGCCCAGGCAGGAATCTCGGGAAGCACCAAGGTAGGAGATTATTGTCAGATTGCCGGACAGGCGGGGCTCACGGGACATATCCAGATTGCGGATCACACGACGATCGGTGCACAATCAGGCGTTCCGAAATCGATCAAGGAACCGGGGAAGGTGTATATGGGGTATCCCGCCCGGGAAATCAGACAAACATGGAAAATTGAGGCAATGCTCGAACAACTCCCGGATCTCCTGCAGCGTCTGAGGACTCTTGAAGAGCGCCTTGCAAAACTTGAGGAGCGTTTACAGTCAACAAAGTGAAGGATTCCAGCATGCTCGTTCAACAGCGTACGATCAAGAAACCTGTTTCGATCTCGGGAATCGGTCTCCACACCGGCGTTTCAACGACCATGACGTTCCGGCCGGCGCCTGTGAACTCCGGCATCCGGTTCAAGCGCGTCGATATGCCGGATGGCCCGGAAATTCCGGCACTGGTCGATTTTGTTGTGGAAGTCGCCCGTGGAACTACGCTTCGCATCGGCGAGGCAAAGGTCCACACCGTCGAGCATGTACTCGCTGCCTGCGTCGGTCTGCAGATCGACAATGTGATCATCGAGCTGGACAATATCGAACCTCCGATTATTGACGGGAGCGCAAAGCCGTTTGCTGACTTACTTGTTTCGGCGGGATTCGAAGTCCAGGATGCGCCGAAAGACTATCTCATTATCGATCAGACGGTCCGTTATACCGACGAAAAGAAAGGCACTGATATTGTTGCACTCCCCACCGACGACTACCGTTTGACGGTGATGATCGATTATCAGAATCCTGCTCTTGGAAGTCAGCACACCGGGCTCTTCGATCTCGAAAAAGAATTCCTCACCGAGTTTGCATCATCACGCACATTTTGCTTCCTCCATGAGGTCGAGACACTCCATGATCAGGGACTTATCAAGGGCGGAAACCTGGACAATGCCATTGTGATCATCGACCAGGACCTTACTGACCACCAGGTCAAGCAGATTACGAGCCGGCTTGGGATCAAAGAATCCCTCATCATGGGCAAGAACGGGATCCTGAACAATAAGGAGCTGCGGTTCAAGAACGAGCCCGCGCGGCACAAGCTGCTCGACATGATGGGCGATCTTGCATTAATTGGAGTGCCGTTCAAGGCACAGATTCTCGCTGCGCGCCCCGGCCATGCCAGCAATGTCGAGTTTGCTCGGAAAGTCCGGAAACTGTACCAGCAAAAGGCCCTCGTCAAGAAATACCAGTTCGAGAAAAAGGAAGGAGTCGTATTTGATACAAACGCCCTGCAGAAGATTCTTCCACACCGTTATCCTTTCCTCCTCGTCGACAAGATCATCGATTTCAAGCTCGACGAGATGATTGTTGGGGTCAAGAATCTGTCGGTTGACGAATGGTTCTTTCAGGGGCATTTCCCGGGCAGGCCGGTCATGCCGGGGGTCCTGATTATCGAGTCGATGGCGCAGGCCGGCGGCATTCTTCTCCTGAACGGACTGGAAAATCCCGAGGGGAAACTTGCAATGTTCACCACCATCAACAACGCCAAGTTCCGTCGCCAGGTAGTTCCCGGCGACCAGCTGGTTCTGGAAGTGCGGCTCCTGGCCCGCCGTTCGAAGATCGCGCAACTCGGAGGAAAGGCGTTTGTGGACGGCGAGCTGGCAGCAGAGGCAGAACTGAGCGCCGCCATTGTCGATAAATCGGCGGTCGCGGAATTAAAAAAATAGTTCCCTTCCCAACTGAATCGAACGAATTTCAGATGCCATGAATTCTCTCATCGATCCGCGGGCGATTGTCAGCCCGAATGCACAGCTCGGCGACATGGTGACCATCGGTCCCAACACGATCATCGACGATAATGTCATCATCGGCAGCGGCACGGTCATCGGTGCGAATGCGCTGATCGCCAACGGCGCGCGGATAGGCCGCGAATGCCGGATTCATCATGGCGCCGTGCTCGGGAGCGTTCCGCAGGACCTTAAGTTTCGCGGCGAAGCAAGCACACTCGAGGTCGGCGATCATACGGTGATCCGCGAATACGCGACCCTGAACCGTGGAACGGGCGCCGAGGGAAAAACCATCGTCGGCAATCACTGCTTCCTCATGGCCTATTCTCACGTCGCACACGATTGTCTGATCGGCAACCACGTCATCCTGGCAAATTCCGTCAACATGGGCGGTCACTGCGTCATTGAAGATCATGCGGTAATCGGAGGAATCGTTGCCGTCCACCAGTTCTCGCATGTCGGAAGGCATTCTATGATCGGCGGCGGGTTCCGCGTCACGAAGGATGTTCCCCCATACGTGCTCGCCGGATCAGAACCGCTGGCATACACCGGCCTGAATGTTGTCGGATTGAAGAGAAGGAATTTCCCCAAGCAGGCCATCGAACGTCTCGAAAAAGCATACCAGATGATCTACCATTCGGGATTGAACGTGTCCCAGGCGCTCAAGAAGATCGTTGCGGAGCTTCCGATGGAAGATGAAATCAAGGCCGTGGTGGAATTTATCGAAAAGAGCAAACGCGGCATCATCGGCGTCCGACGATGAAGTGGAGATTCGTGAACACCGGATTTCATTCCGGAATGTTCAACATGGAGTTTGATAAGGACCTCGCCGCTCAGTTCAGTGATCACTCTTCGGGTGAATCGGTCCTTCGGCTCTACGGCTGGAAGCCGCATGCCGTCTCAATTGGATATCACCAGGAGTTCGAGGATTTTGATCTGGATGCTCTCCGCGAATCGGGAATCGATATCGTCCGCCGTCCCACCGGCGGCAAAGCCATCCTCCATGCCCACGAGCTGACGTACAGCGTCGTCTATCCGCTTGCCGGAACCAGCCCGAAGAAGGTCTACCGGTTCATCCATGAAGGACTCCTTGTGGGGCTTCAGCACATGGGTATTCATGCGGAGCTCAGTGAAGGAGATCCCCTCTACCGGGAACAGTTCAGAGATCCGGCATCTGTCCCGTGCTTTTCTTCCTCGGCGAAAAGCGAGATACAATTTCACAGCAGAAAGCTCGTCGGGAGCGCACAACGCCGCTTCGGGACGGTAGTTCTCCAGCACGGATCGTTTTTGCTGGGACCTCACCACCAGAGACTCACCCATTATCTTGCACCTCATCTCCGGGGCTCGCAGTCAATCCTCGAACAGCATCTCGAACGGCATACGATTGATGCGGAGAGTATACTCTGCAGGTCGGTATCGTTTGAAGAGGCCTCATCGGCGATCAGGACTGGGTTTGAAGAATTTCTCGGATATGAGTTCGAGGAGCTTTCGGTTGAAAGTTCATCTCTTCTGTTCACACACCTTTCAGAAGCAGAGGGAATATGAAAAAACAAGCCGCTGAAAAAAAACCGCGCGTGGTGACGACGAAAACCGTCCTGACCATGAAGAAAACCGGTGAGAAGATCACCATGCTGACGGGATACGATTTCCTGGTGGCAAAGTATCTCGACCAGGTCGGCATCGATATCATCCTCGTGGGAGATTCACTCGGGAATGTTGTCCAGGGATACGAAACGACTCTCCCGGTCACGGTCGATGATGTCATTTATCATGCCAAAGCGGTAAAGCGGGCAGTCAAGAATGCGCTCATCGTTGTCGATATGCCGTTTATGTCATTCCAGACGAGTATCGACGATGCGATCCGGAATGCCGGACGCATCATGAAGGAAGTCGGGGTGGGAGCGGTAAAGTTAGAGGGCGGAGAGTACATTGCCGATATCGTTAAGCATCTCGTCAAGGTCGGCATCCCGGTCATGGGTCACCTCGGCCTGACTCCGCAGGCGATCAACAAGTTTGGAACGTATGAAGTCCGCGCACAGACGAAAGAAGAGGGGGAGGAACTCATTCACGATGCAAAAGTCCTCGCCGACGCGGGAGTCTTTGCGATTGTTCTGGAAAAGATTCCCTCGTCTCTTGCAAAGAGAGTAACAAGAAGTGTGAAGGTTCCCACCATCGGCATCGGGGCCGGACCGCATTGTGACGGTCAGGTACTGGTGGTCTACGACATGCTGGGCTTAACCGAGGAATTTAAGCCGCGCTTCGTCCGGCGGTACGCAGAACTGGCAAATGTCATGCGTGATGCGTTCCGGAAATACATTACCGATGTCCATAACGGCGAGTTTCCGAAGGAGAAGGAGAGTTACTGAGACCCGCGTGCTGTATAGAACGACCAACGTGAAGCCCTCATGAAGCGACGACCCTACCATATCCTCGTCTGCAATGACGACGGTATCGGCGCCGCAGGCCTGCTTGCCCTTGTCAAGGAAATGAAAAAGCTCGGCGTCGTAACGGTCGTCGCACCCGACAAGCAGCAGAGCGCTGTCGGCCATGCCATCACGATGAACTCCCCGCTTCGCATCACGAAGGTCTTCAGGGGAAAGAAGTTCTTCGGCTACGCGGTAAGCGGTACGCCTGCCGATTGCGTGAAGATTGCCATCCGTGCGATTCTCAAGGAAAAGCCCGACATCCTGGTTTCCGGCATCAACCACGGATCAAACACCTCGATCAATATCATTTACTCCGGCACCGTGTCTGCCGCGACGGAGGGGACAATTCTCGGCATTCCGTCCATTGCGTTCTCGCTGACGACTTACGATAAACCGGATTTTCACTTCGCTGCAAAAATCGCGGGAAAGCTCGCTGCTATGGTGCTCAGGAAAGGAATCCCGGCCGGGACACTGCTGAACGTGAACATCCCGCCAGTTCCTGAGAAAGAAATCCGCGGCGTGAAGATCACTCGGCAGGGAAAAACACGGTGGGATGACACATTTGATGTCCGGCGCGATCCGAACAATAAGGAATATTACTGGTTAACAGGAACACTGGAAATTATCGATACCTCAAGCGACACTGATCAGATTGCCGTCATGAATCGGTACGTATCAGTGACACCAATACACTACGATCTCACCAACTACCGATCACTTCCCGCACTCCGGCGTTGGAAGCTCAACGCCTGATCCACCTATTCTGATCTCAGCAGGAAGGTCAATACAATAATCCCGAGTGTCACAATCTCGACGACTTTCGCGATACGGATATTCCATCGCTTGAGCCGGAACCAGCAGAATGCCATCACCCACATCACCGCCGTGAGGGCTGCGAAGAGCATGAAACATTCGAGGTAGTTCAGTTGCGGCCCGAAATACCTCACAAAGCTCCACTTGTAGGTGTAACCGTAGACAATAAGAAGGTGGACGCAGTAGACCAGCAAAGATTCTTTCCCGAAGAGCGTGATGACCGAATTCTGGGACACGGTTCTTCGATTCTCATAGAGCCACAAGAGATCGAGCGCGCCGACAACGATCCCGCAACGCACGAAAAAGAACTGCGGGCTTGCATTCCAGAAATTGAGATCCGGATAGATCGTTATCGGAAGTACTTCTGCAACCAGCGATCCCACAATCGCCACAACTGCAAGAGCAAGAGACTGATTCACGAACGCCCTTTCCCTGCCCTTCTCCTTCATTCCCAGAAACCAGAATCCGATAAGTGTTCCCACGGAGAGAAACGCCATCCACGGAAAGAGAGGAAACTGCGACTTCACCTGCATAGTGAAATACGGGCTGAGCCACTGCGGTGCCCCTGAATAATCGAGATTCCGGATGACTGGGCTGAAATAGATGACAAACAGCGTCAGCAGCACAGTACACCACACGACGGCTTTGCGGTTCCGGAGGATCGGAATGAGGAGCGTCAGAATGAACAGCCCCACCGCGATAGTCTGCAGGATATCTGCCTGAAAGAAGGGAAGCCAGACGTTCGGATCGGTTATCCCTCTCAACCGGGAAAGAGAGAAAAACGGGAGATGGAGGGAATACCCAACGATGAGAATAAACAGGAGCCGGAAGAGATACTTCCAGAAGGGCTTGCGGAGAGATTTATGATCTTCCCATCTCTTCCGGAGAACAATTGCCAGAGCAACACCGGCACAGAACAGAAACGCGGGGGCAACAAGGCCGTTGATAAACGTGAGCACTTTGAATACGCCCTGATCCTTCAGATCGGGTCTGAGAAGTGCATTGTAGACATGCGTTTCGATCATGACAAAAACTGCCCACCCCCGAAGAAGATCGATAAACTCAAATCTTGCGGAGACGCGTGGCGCAGGTGTCTGGACGGGAGTAGTCTCGTTCATCTGGCGGGAAAACGATATCCGGTCGAAAGGATCACAACCGTTTCTTCAAACGGCAATGACTCCGGCAGTAGCCGGAAATTACACGTCTGCGGCCCCCGGTATGTTACGAACCGACAGAGTCCGAGCATATAGACCATCTGCGAAGATCGAAAATGAGTTCAAGATTCTCTCACCACAGCTGCAACTCGTCGGCACACGGAGCGTAGGAAGTTAGCGGGATTTCAAGAAAAAATCAAGAGGTGGGACACACCGCAGGTTTCCGGTCTCACGGATCCTGGCGGATTTGGTGAAATGGATTATGGAAGAGTCGAAATCCGAAGAGACCCAATCCTCCCCCATCCGGAACTGACGTCGGGAGAGATTACAGATGCTTTTTCAGGTATACGTTTCCGTCGACGGTCTCAATGCGGATCTTGTTGGTTCCGTCGCCGATCGTCCCTCTGGCGTACAGATATTTTCTCGGAGATCCTTCACGATCGTCCCAGTCCTTCGATTCTTCCTGTTTCAGGGAGAAATCGCTTTCGATTCTGGGGGTGCTTTCTCGTGATCGGCGACCCCATTCCCTCGTCCGGGCAACGGTAATATCCACGTCCATCGATAAACCGTCGGGCACCGTCAACGTGATGTCACCACCTTTGGAGGAAATTCTCACATCGCGTTTCCCTTTGGACGGATCTCCGGTCATCGTCACAGCCACATCCCCGCCCATCGTTTCCGCATCCACCCAGCCGTCGATTGATCCGATCGTGATATCCCCTCCCATCGTCTTCGCCTTCACAAACTGACCTGCACGCTTCACATCGATTTCTCCTCCCATCGTGTTGAGGTCGGCCCCGTTCGGCGCATCATCCACATTCACTTCTCCGCCCATGGTCGAAATCACCACGGCTTTCCCGGTTGACGATCCTTTCCGGTCGGTCACATTTCGGTAGGTGACTCTTCCACCCATCGAATGGCCCTTCACATTTCCGACAACATCCTCCAGAAGCACAGAACCGCCATTCGTGCTCACTTCACCATCCACTTCCGACTTCGTCAATGAAATTTTTCCACCCATCGTCTTGAAATTCACCGTTCCCTTAAGCTGCGTGAAATCCAGACCGCCACCCATCGTCTCGCCATCGATCTTGCCGGACACATTGTCGATGGATATCGCCCCGCCGCTCGTTTCAAGGTCAAGATCGAACGTCTTCGGGACGTGGACGACAAACCTGAGCTCCGTGCTCGAATTATGCCGGCGCCCTTCGTACCTTGAGGAGATTTCGACACCCATGTCAGTTCGCTCCGCGTCAACGACGCAGCCCTCATCATCTTTCCCGCGGCGTTCGACATCCAGCGAAACGACCTCCTTATCCCACCCGGAAATCGATATGGCACCGCCGGATTCGATGTTCACGAGAAGACGTTTACCGGATGAGACCTGGAATTCCTGGTGATCCTGGACGGGGCCGTAACCCAACCCCACGAACATGGCGAAGAAGAGTAATGCCAATCGAAGCATGGTGTTCTCCTTTTCCTGGTTGGACGGGATGAGGCGGAAAAAGGTTGCGGGGGACGGGAAAAATACTACAGCTGGCTGAAACGCTCGAGAAATTCACGTTCAGCGGGGGTGAGGTACTGGACTCCCTGTGTATCGATTTTGCGGAAAATCCTGTCATACTCTTCAGCATTGACGGCATGCATCCGGTCACGGGGAATTCTCCGCCATCGCTCCAGGTCGGACTGAGTTGCCTGAACAACTCCTTCCTGTTTCCGGCGGCGCGACGCCCTTGACGAAGCAGACAGAAATCTCAGGTAGAGGTATCCACCAAGAAAGCCGCCAAGATGTGCAAAATGTGCAGTCCCGTCCGTGCTTCCAGAAAAACCGCCGAAGAGTGAAAGTGCTGTCATGGCAACCACCATCCATTTTGCGGGGATGGGCAGGAGACCCCAGATATAGATCGGTTCAGAAGGCCAGAAATACGCGAAGGCGAGCATCACACCGAAGATCGCTCCCGAGGCCCCAACGATGGCGCTGCGCGGCATGAGGCATGTTGAAAGGACCGCACCCATGATCCCGCTGAGAAAGTAGAGCCACAGGAAAGACTTTGAGCCGATCGTGATCTCCACCCTCGGTCCAAAGAAAAACAGAGCGAGCATGTTGAAAAAGATGTGCCCGAAGCCTGCATGCACGAACATGTAGGTGATTACCGTCCAGGGGCGGATGAGAATCAGTGCGGGAACAAACATGAGCTGTTCCTGAAGCATCGGCGCTCCCAATGTCAACAGGAAGACGATCACGTTTGCAATGATCAACCGTGTAACCCACGGTGTCATAATTGAGGGACAGGTAAATTCATGATACGCGCATGACGAGAAGTGGTGAGAAAAGCCCTTCTCACCACTCCGACCAACTTTGCAAGCTCGTTACCTGACGAGAAGCATTTTCTTGACATCAACGAATGTTCCGGCCTGGAGACGGTAGAAATAGACGCCGCTCGAAAACGTCGAAGCATTCCAGGTAACGTGATACACTCCGGGCGCCTTCGTGCCACTGATCAGCGTCGCCACTTCCTGCCCAAGCACATTGTAAATCTTCAGCGTGACCACTCCGCCCTTCATGATCTGGACATCAAAGCTTGTCGCCGGATTGAAGGGGTTGGGATAGTTCTGAGTAAGCTCGTAATGCGTCGGGAGAGTGTGACGAATTTCCGTGACCCCGGTAACGATGGGGTTTGATCCGCCGGCTTCATTGTATCGTGCAGAAAATTCCTGGATATAGAGATTGGCAATCCGGTTATCCTGAACGATGACCGTATTTTCGTTATTCGAATTCTCCGCACTGTTCGTCCAGTTATGCGAACCCGTAATTACCCACCTCGGACCGGAGGAAACGGTACCGTCGACAATCGCATATTTATGGTGGAACAAGCCGTCGGTGAATCCCTTGAGAAGAAGATCGACGCCATTTGAGCGGAGGAACGACGACTGGTTTCCAGTGACATCGGCGGCACTCGTGTCATCGGTGACGATGCGGACTGTTCTCCCGCGCTGCTTGAGGGCAATAACCGTGTCGGCAAGATCGAGACGCGTGAAATTATACATGCCAATGTTGACGGACGACTGTGCCCGGTGGAGCGTAGCCGCAATGTGCGATGTCGTCCGGTCACTCGGACTGAAGTAAACTTCTACCGGAGAAGTGCCAACGATGAATTTATGGGGAGTATTGTCGGTTTTTCTGGCGCCGAACCGGGACGTCGCGGGATTCGGGGTATCGGTACTGCTCCCCCATTCCTCATTGAATTCGACCGTATAGGCACCGGCAATCGCAACATCCTGGAACTCGATGGAATTCTGCCGGTCGTTGAGCGTACCGGGATCGGTGAGATTCCAGGAACCCGTCCACAGCCACACGCTGTCCGGCGCACCTCCACGGGCATCAAAGATGATGAATTTATTATGGTGAAGTCCGGTCCCGTCATTCGAACCGTATGCATCAAAGATCACCGGGATGCCGTTACCGATCAGCGTATTCCACGCGGTGGAATTTCTGTTGTCATATTCACCAATAGCCCGAATGCTTACCCCACGCGCTTTGGCATTGAGAAGTGCCGCTGCGATAAATGATCCCGTCGAGCCGCTGAAACTGTAGAGGGCAAGATCGATGGAATGCCGTGCCGCATTGATGTGCTGGACAAATTTTGTCACGAGATCATAATTGCCAAGCGCCGGAATGCCCTCCGAGACCGTCGTATCGACACTCTTGTTGAAATACACATTGATCTGCCCCGTTGTCGGGGGTGCGGAGGTCGTACTGACAATCAGGTTGGGAGCAAAACTCGTATCCGTTCCCGATGAAGAGAATGCCTGAACGTTGTAGATTGTCGCAACATCAAGACCGGTGAGATCAAGCGAATGCCCGGTGCTCACAGAATCCTGGTGAAGGTTCACCACCCCCAATTCATACCCCGTGGTCTTTCCATACCGCAGCGCCGTGGTACCGGGATTGATCGTCTGCCAGCTGATCGTGAGGGATGTCGGGGCGAGGTTCGATTCTGACGGCAGTACCGCAAAAAGAGGGCCCTGGGAAATAACATCAGCCGTGCTTCGCGGCATAAGCTGGTATCCGCCGATAAACGGACTTGAGCTCTTAAACTGACTCAGGACACCGATCACATCAAACGCGCCGGCGGGTGCAACGGTGTTGATGATGTTTGTGCTGTCATCAATGCGGATTTCAACAGTATCGGTGCCGGAAGTTCCGGTGAGCCGGTAGTTCTGATATGCCCAGGTGCCGACCGAACCTCCCGAGATCAGCGAAACCGTTACATCATTGAGGCGAACCAGTGATCCTTCATAATTTTCGATGCCGCCCGCACCGTCGGAATTCAGCTGGGTGGCAGTTGCCTCAACCGGAGTGACGGCGTTCCCCGAGCTGACGATCGAAAAGGATGTCACGGGGGAAACCTGATTGAGTCCGTTGAACTGCGAAACGGTCCCGGTGACAATAACTTCATCACCAATGGAAACGCTTTCTGAAAATGTGTGATCGAAGACCGACATCCCGCCGGTATTATCCTGGATATAGCTGGGTGATCCGAACTGATTGGCCACAGTCACGATTCCCCGTACGGTAATGAGCCGGCCGAGACGAATTGCAATCCCGTTCGCATCGTTCTGCTTCACATCCGAAATCGGGGACGGCGAGCCAAGGACAGTCACAGCAGGCGGGGTGCCGATAGTGAAAATGGAATCGGCAGTTACCCCGGTCCGGACCGTGAAGTTGAACACTGCAGTCGAATCGGCGGGGATGATATTGTTGAACTGAACATGCAGTGTGTCCGTTCCGGAGAGCGTCAAACCGGATACGATAACCGTGTCACCACTGATGGATGCAGTGGGAGAACCTGCACCCGAAAGACTCAGGTCACCCGTCTGGTACGACCAGGTCCAGGAAGCGGGTGGAATGATCTGCGCCACATGCAGTGTCTCTGACGCGGCACCGACGACATGGACGGTGAGATTTCCCGAAATTCCTCCCTGTAGTTGAGAGGGTGTGATGAAGGCACTGCCGACGCCGATCTGTCCGCCACCGACACTTACATCCGTTTCAGCCCCGGCATTGACCGACCATGATCCTATGAATGTCTGATAATGGCTACCGTCGTCATTCACAGCCACAAGCGAATCGATAAAGCCGGCAGGAACCGCGATCTTGAATCCTCCTGCGCCGTAGGAGTAGCCCTCGGCAATGCCGTTGTCTTCGGTGCGGTACGAGCCGACGATATTGCCCCCCGAATAGGCGAAGATCGGTTTATTGACTGCCGGGGAGGTATTTCGTACGACCCAGCCGCCGTTTCCGGCCGGAGTCGTGTTGAGAACGTTAAATGTGAGGCTTCCGCTCGTAAGATTCGTGCTGGTGGCTCCGACTTTGGCAGCACGCAGTTTCGGGCCGGTAACGGCATCATTATGCTTCATATAGACCCAGCCGGTCCAGTTGCCCGCCGCATCGATATTCACGACTGGTTGGTTCGAGCTCGAATACGTGGTCGTACTGCTCCAGACTCCCGTTGCGCTCCACATGAACTCGTTGTTTGTGGAGTAATAAATTTTAACGTACGCCTGGCTGCTCGCCGCTGCAGTCCAGCCGGAAATATTCACGAACACTGCATAAGGATACCCTACTGTTCCGGCTCCGCCGGAGCCGGCAATGGCCGTAGGGATCTTGACCGCCGTAATTGTCTGAGAACTTAAAGTCGAGAGAAAGATGAAACTCATCCACGTGAAGAGTATCATTCTCCACATCATTTTCAACGTCATAGTGGTAGCCTTTCCGGAACGAGGAAGAATGAAATTGATAGGAACTTCAATCAATTTAACAATTTTTGCGGTAATTCCAAGTACTTTTGTCCGAGCAAACTTGATTAACTGGTGCTTTCTCGTTATACTCTGGAGAAAGCGGGGATACGAACTTTGGACTCGGAGACCTCTCCTTACTCCCATCGAGCAGAACGACGCAAGAGAACGGGGTGGATCGTGCTGCTCATCATCGGTCAGTTCTTCTGCTCACAGAAATGCATCTGCCAGCCCAACAGCTGTGAAGCAGAATGGCAGTTACCGATACAACTCTCGCATGATTCGGTGCTTGCAGTCTCACCGTCGCTTTCCCTCGACGGATCAATACTCCATGTCATCTGGTACGGAATAGACACGATCGGCGGATTGCCCTTCTCCGGCATCCAGTATTCGAGAACGACCGACCGTGGGGCGTCATTTTCTCTCCCCCTGACCATTGCAGATCCCTCGACGGCGTTTTTGCCGGGTGTTTTGTCCGCAGCAGGCGGGGTTGTCTGCATTACCGCTCTCGGATTCGCCGACGGATCTTCCGGCTTACTGCTGTTCCGGAGCGGTGACGGCGGAACGACCTGGGATTCAACCAGACTCCTTCTTCGAAATGCCGCACCGAATTCCTGCGCGGCCTACGATTCCAGTTTCTTTGTCAATTATACGCTCTTGACAGACCATTCCAGCGGGGTCATCGGAAGCACGGACGGGGGAAAAACCTGGGCTGTACTCTCGACCACGGCACCTCCTATCCAGAGTCTCTACGTCTCAAACGCCCTCTTCGCGGGCACCGGCGAATTCCTCAACGGCTCTCATAATGAGATCGGATACTATTATAGCCCGGATCAGGGGGCCGATTGGATCGGCCCGCAAACGGTCTCGCTTCCGGATGCCGTTCCTTCCACGACCTCCCGGCTTTCCGTGGAAGGTACGCATACCGTGTATGTTGCATGGAACGATTCCGGCAGCATCATGTTCCGGAAGAGCGATGGAACGGATGACGATGGAGACCAGCTCTTTGGCGGAATCACTCTGCTCTCGGCCGAACATGGGGCGGTGTTCCCTTCACTCGCCTCATCCGGACCGTACGTTGTGGTTGCATGGGATGCCGACGTGAACGGCACAAACTCCATCCGGTTGCGGTCAAGCAACAGAAATGCATCATCATTCTGTCCTATCGACACCCCTTCCACAGGTACACAACCCAGCGCGCCGTGTGTCGTGATGGATGATTCCACGATTCATCTCGTCTGGGTCGAGTCGGTTCAGGGAAGCGGTGAGATTATGTACCGAAGCGGAAAATTGACGCATGATCTGCGCCCGACATCTTTTTCACTCATGCAGAATTTTCCAAACCCTGCCGCAGGAACAACGAAAATTTACTATGGGATACCCGTTCCGGAGAGAGTAACGCTCAAGCTCTATAACATTCTCGGACAGTGCGTCGCAACGCTGGTCGATGATGTTCAGCCCGCTGCCACCTACACCGTGACGGTCTCTACTTCCGGACTGGCTTCAGGAGTCTACTTCTACCGTCTGATGGCATATCCGTTCAACGAGGTCCGAAAGCTCGTTGTCCTCCACTAGCATTCCTCCCGAAATTCGCTTTACTTCATCTTCTCGATCGTGCTGATCTCCCTGAGGAGGTCCTTCTTTGTAAACCTCGACTTGCTCATGATCGTGGAGATGAATCCCGCCATCTGTTCCTTCGTTTCCTCGTCCACCTCCATCGATGTCAGGATAATGATCGGTGTCTGTCGGGTCGACTGGTGCTGTTTGAGCTGGTAAGCAACATTGAAACCGGAGATATCCGGCATGATGAGATCCAGAATGATGAGATCCGGGGCTTCTGATGTCGCAAGCCGGACCCCCTCCTTTCCGTTCATCGTCTTGATGACTTCGTAGCCCTCTGCTTCGAGCATCACCTGGATCAGCTCGGAAGCGGTCCGGTCGTCGTCAATAATCAGCACCTTCGGATGCTGCTTCTGGGCATGCACCTTCAGCGGCACTTTGCGGAGAGCGCGGATCAGCTCGTCCTTATTGACCGGCTTGACGAAATAGTCGATTGCACCCATACTGAATCCGAGCTTTTTCTCATCCGTAATCGAAATGATGATAATCGGGATGTTCTTGCAAAGCGGGTGACGCTTCAGTTCCTTCATGACCTGCCATCCGTCCTTCACCGGCATGATCATATCCAGCGTGATGATGTTGGGCTTCATGCGCTTCGCTTTCTCAATCCCTTCGGCGCCATCCTTGGCAATCTCCGTACGGTATCCGGCATCCTGAAGATACATCTGGATGAGCTGACCCGCCTGTGCATTATCCTCAATAATGAGCACAAGCGGCTTCTCGCCATCCGGGAGTGTGACCGGCTGATCGCCGACAATGCGGAGAAGCTGATCTGCCGATTCCACAACTTCCCCGGCCACGACCATGGGAATCCTGAATCGGAAAGAGCTTCCTTTTCCCCACTCGCTCTCTACGGTGATATGACCGCCATGAAGCTCGACGAGCCGTTTCGTAATCACCAGCCCGAGCCCGGTTCCTTCTTTCGAGCCCTTTGCATTCTTTCCCTGCTGGAAGGCCTGGAAAAGCCGCGTCAGATCTTCCGGCTTGATGCCGACACCCTCATCCTTCACCTCAAATTCTATCTCGTTGACAAACCTTCGCACCCGGACGGTTACCGTTCCGTGCGGATTGCTGTACTTGATTGCATTCGAAACAAGATTCACGAGGATTTGCTTAAAGCGGGTCTGATCGACAACGAGCTGGTCGATATCCGCCGCGATATCGAACACGAGCGAAATACTCTTCTGTTCGACAGCCGCCTGCATAACCCGCTGAATGCTTTCCGTAAAATACGAGACCGGATACGCCTCGACGTGGAGTTCCATCTTCCCCGCTTCGATCTTCGACAGATCGAGAATGTCGTTGATGAGTCCCTGAAGGTGTTTGCCGCTCTCATTGATATTCTTCATGAAATCATTGACTTTTTCGGGCGGGAGCGTCTTGAGGTCGGACGTCAGGATTTCGGAGAATCCCACGATGGCGTTGAGCGGAGCACGAAGCTCGTGGCTGAATGTCGCAAGGAACCGCTTCAGCGTTTCGTTTGCATCATCCGTGCGCTTTTTCTCATTTTCGAGCTCAATATTCTTGATCGTCACCTCGTCCATTAACCGCTTGCGGCTCATACCGATGGCAAGCTCGTTGGCAATAATGGAGAGCATCTTCAGATCCTCCGCTACTGCAGCTTCCACCTTCGGTGAGAGTACTTCCAGCACTCCTTGGACCTCGTTCTGGACCATCAGAGGGATCGAAATCAACGTCTTCAAATGAAGGGAATCCGTTTCGTTGAGGAAATATGCCGCGATTGAGCTCCTCGACAGTTCGTCGGTGACAACGACCTGTCGTTCCATCACCGTTTTAACTGCAATGGTGAGTGTTTTCTCGTCAACGATCTGATGTTCCACTTCCGGATCGACGCGCACATCGACAAGAGACGGTGCCATCAGATGGAGGAGCGCCGTCCGCTGGTCATAACGGTAGATGCAGACGAATTTGGATGGAATCTCCATAAACTCTGCTATTCGCTCGCCCGCATTCAGGCAGAGATCGTCAAGGTGCGGTGCAATATTAATGACATGTGAGACTTCCATCAGCATTTCTTTTTGCCGCTGCTGACGTTTGTGTTCCGTGATGTCCTGGAAGAATACCGATATACCGCTATCTGTGGGATAGATCCGGATATCGTACCATGCTTCAAATCGTTCATCACGGTAAGAGGTTTCGATACTCTGAAAAACCTTCTTCTCCATTGCATTCCGGTACTTCTCGCCGAGTTCTGCATCCTTCGCATTCGGGAAAATTTCGAAGACATTTTTCCCAAGAACCTGCTCCCGCTTCAATCCCGTTCCCTCTTCTGCAGCCCGATTCCAGTACGTAAATCGATATTCAGCGTCCAACGCAAAGAAGCCGCCGGAGATGCCTTCCAGAATTTCGACGTACTTGTTAGAGGAATCCATAAAATTCCTATTCACGTTGAGAAAATGATTTGAATTTGAACGCCAGGAAAACCTTGCAGAAAGACTGCAGTGAGCATAATCAAAATTACAATAAGATGCAAGTTTTTTTTTGAGAAGTCCTTGAAAGGACATATTTAATCCCTTACTTTTCAAGCGCGAAACCTTTTGTCCACAAAGTCATCAACATCAAAGATGCCAAAAATGGACTGTTTTGAGCACTACCGGGAAAGTTATCCACACCCCAAAACTGAACGGAATTTTGGGGTCCGGATTAAAAGCGACCGATCGGTGGGAAATCCCAGGGATTAAATTGGGGGACCGAGGGAGAAATAGAGGAGAAGTGGCCCTACGGTAACCGGTGAATTGGGGAGGTCGTTCCGGAAGTAGAAGCTCTTGCCCATGCCGATTCCCAGCTGGCCGAGCGGAGAATCGAGATCGAGTTCGAAACCAATACCGTGCCTGAAGTTGCTGAACTTGAGTTCCTGCGGAACCAGCGAAATTGTTCCGAGATCGTACCGCGCTTTCAGGTATGTTTCAAAAATCAACTTGAACGGGAGCCAGTACCGATATTCCATATTCACCAGGAATATCTGTCTCCCCCGGCTGTCGTCCTGGCGAAGACCGAAAAAGGAGTTGATGCCCCCCAAACTGTATTGTTCGGCAACGGGGAGCGTCTGATCTGCAAAACCAAATGTGATTTTCGGACGAATCGTGTTTCTGGGCAGGAATGTATGATACGATTCATACGTGAAGCCAAATTTTCCAAAACTCACCTCGCTCCCCAGACTCTTCAACGCCGATTCATAGCTTATCGAAAGAGACATTCCCTCGGTCGGGAACAGGAACTTGTCTTCCGTGTCGAAATTGCTCTCCAGCTTCACCGATGCGAATCGGTACTGTTCCGGCGTGTATCCCAAACCGGACAGCCCCTGGATCTGATGATTCTCCCATCGCATTTCACCTTCGAGATTCCCGAAGCGTTCGATACTGCTCCCGAATACGAGGCCTCCCCCATATTTAACCTGACGGTATCTTCCGTTTTCCAGCCGGTCCCAGTGATCCGTCGTCAGTGTGGGATCATCCACATACGTGGTGATATCACGGGATAAATAATAACCGCTCAATCCGAACGAAAGATAGGTATTGAAGATACGGTTAATCGTGTAACCGAGCTTGGCATTTCTATCTTTATACCCGTAAAGAAGCGAAAGTTCGAGATCCTCCCATGCTCCCCGGAAGTTGGCATCTCCCAGCGAGATCATCGTAACCACGCCCCGCTCATCGTCCGAATGAAATCCCAGGCGGAGGAGTTCGGAGCTTTTTTCCTTCACCTTCAGGATGAGGATTGGCTGATCATTCTCATACCGCACATCAAGAAGGACATAATCGAAAAGTCCGGTACTCCGGATATTGACGATTCCCTGTGACGCGTCATCAATGTTGAAAATATCGCCTTCATCGAGAGGGAATTCGCGTCGGATGATATAGTCCCGGGTTTTTTCGTTTCCATCATACCGGATTTGTTTGATTCTCCCCTCATTAAGTTTGAATTTCACTACTCCCGCGGTCCGGTCGACCTGCAGTGATTCGACGCGTGCAAGCGAAAGCCCCTCATTCCGATAACTATCCAGAATCTTCTCAAAGGCAGATTGGACCTCGGCAGGATCGATGGGTCTGCCTTCGAGCGGACGGAATTTATTGGAGATTGATTCGTCGGGAATGCGGTGGTTCCCCGAAAACTCACATTTCTGCAGAGGGGCATTTTCCTTCACGTGAAGATGTATGAGGGAACCGCTGCCGTTCGGCGAGACTTCAGCATACGCATCCGTATACAATCCGGATTCCATGATCGCATTGAGTGCCATCCGGAGGGTGCCTTCGGTGAGGTTTCCCCCTTCGGCTTCGGAGAGTACCCTTTCCCGGAGCGATGGAGTGAGCGTATCTCCATCAAACCGGATGATGGCGTGATCATATCTCGCGGAATCCGGGGCGGCATGTTCAGCTTCGTGGGAATGGAGAACGCCGAGGATTTTGGGGATACTTTCCTCACCCGCCCGTTCGCCCGAGGCGATGAGGGAATCGATGCCGGAAAAGTCCGAGACGATTCGGTCCGTATCCCCGGGAGTGATAACCACATCCGCCATTTTCAACTCGCGGCGGTTTGATTCCTCCATCATGATGGTCATGATCTGATCGGCAATTTCCCAGGGAGCCGTCATCTGGTCGGGCTTCCGGAGCGAGCTTGTGGAATTCACGGCTATCACCACATCGCATCCGGCAAGACGGGCAACATCTGCGGGGATATTGGATTTCAAGCCCCCGTCGACCATCGACATGGAGTCCCTTTCGAGGGGCGAGAAGAGGAGCGGGACAGTAACGCTTGCACGCATAGCTTCTGCGAGCGAGCCGCGGCTCAGAATGATCCGTCTCCCCGAGTTCAGATCGGTCGCAGTTGCGCGAAACGGGATTTTGAGATCGTCGAACGTGGGACTGGGATGATACAACGCCTGCAGTGTGAGATAGGAAAAGTAGTTCGATAACCGCTGGCCGCCGGAGATCGCCGATGGAATGATCGGAGCCAGGCCGTCGAACCGGATAAGGAGATACCCCTGCGCCTGAGCCTGCTTCTGTTCCACGAGGAGATCAGATCTCTTCGTTTCTTCCGAAAACGAAAGAAGCTCTGACCAGTCGGTGTGTACAGCAATCGATTCAAGTTGTGTAGTTGTATAACCGGAGGCGTAGAGCCCTCCGACGACGCTTCCAAGACTATTGCCGACAATGAAGTCGATGGGGATATGATGCCGCTCCAGCGCCCGCAGCACACCGATCTGGGCAAGACCGCGTCCGCCGCCTCCGCTGAGCACAAGCCCCACTTTCGGGCGGCTCGAATCCGAAACGGTGAACGGTCGAATCCCCTGCGCCTTGCCGAGGACCACGGAAGGGCGAATGATCTGTGGCTGTTGAGCACCTGCCGGAGAAAAGGAGAGGAAGAAAGCGAGAGGAACGAGATGCCATTTGAGCGCAACACGGAATGGGAATCGTAACAAGTGCTTTCCTCGTGGTTTCTGGACGTTAGAAAGTAGAGATTTCATCACGGAAAATCAAGGATGTTTGCGCCCGCTTGCGACATGGGATTCCCATTTAGTCCGGATTGAGCTGCTGATCCCGGAGCGGAAGACCTCTTTCCTGAATTGTTCAACATGCGCACGAATTCTCCCCGCATCGAAGGTGATCGTATGAAACCTTCCGATGGCTCGCTCAAGTGAACTGCTCGATTGTTCCTCAAAAAATGTGCCGGTTGCGGGATCGACGACTGTCTCCCGTACTCCTCCGCGCCCGTACGCGATCACCGGCTTTCCGCATGCCATTGCTTCTACCGGGACAATTCCAAAATCCTCTTCTCCCGGGAAGACAACACCCCTGCATCGCTCGTAATGATGGCGCACGAGATCGTCGCTGAGTGGGCCAAGAAACTCGATGGTGGGTCCAGCCATGGCTTTCAGTCTGTGCTGTTCCCCTCCCGAGCCGATGATCAGGAGTCGTTCGCGGCGTGCATTGAATGCCCTGACAGCGAGGTCGATTCTCTTGTACGGGACCAATGCGGATACGATGAGAAAATAACCGTCATCGTTCCGGGAAACCGTAAAGCGATCCACATCGACGGGCGGGTAGATGATCTCCGATTCGCGCCCGTAGATTCGCCTGATCCGTTCCTGGATAAACCGGGAGTTTGCAATGAAATGGTGGACACGCCCGGATGAACTCACATCCCAGCGGCGCAGATACCCTCTGACAAGCCGCATCACCGTACGGACTGCCGGCGACGAGCGGCCCTTCCCAAAGTACTGATCATATTGATCCCAAAGATATCGCATCGGGGTATGGCAGTAGCAGATGTGCAGTGCCTCTTGCCCAACCTCGACAGCTTTTGCGGCGGACGAGCTGCTGGAAATGACAAGATCATATTTTCGAACGTCAAGAGATCGAGCGGCGAGTGGGAAGAGAGGGAGATAATACTGGTAGCGCGAACGACCCATCGGCAGCCGCTGAATAAAAGAAGTCCGGATCATCCTCTTTTCGATGATCGGGGACACCGATCCCCGTGCGTGCACGAGGGTGAAGAGATCCGCACCCGGAAAGAGCTCGCAGAGAACTTCGAGGACGCGCTCGCCTCCCCGCATGCCGACGAGCCAGTCATGAACGAGCGCAATGCGCGGCGGATACGGAATCATGATGCCCAATATACAAAGAACATGAAAGACTTGGAAGGATTCCGTCACACGTTCAATTGCATCAGAGAACGTCTCTTCCTATATTGGACTTGCCATGAGCAACAGACATCTTTTCCACGTCATTCCGGCCGCCTGATGACCCTTTTTTTCGGGCTCATCCTCATTTTGTTCCTTTTCATTGTTGCGGCGACCATCATCATGCTGGTCATCGGGCCGAGACTTCTCCTTGAGCCGAGGCGCAGGACGGAAGAATTCTATCGGGCTCTTGGAAAGCCGGTCTCGCCGAAGGAACTCAATCTTCCCTATGAAGAATTCACTATAAGTACCGGTGACGGTTTGAAGCTCGAGAGCTGGCTCATCCGCGCACGAGGCAAGATGCGCGGCACCATCATCTATCTGCACGGGGTTGCAGACTGCAAGATCGACGGACTGCAGTTTGCGGAGTTCATGCACGCAGAGGGATATAACGTTCTCCTCTACGATTCGCGACGTCACGGGAACAGCGGTGGTGAGTATTGCACGTACGGATTTTATGAAAAGCACGACGTCGTGCGCGCCGTCGATTATCTTCTGTCCCGGACAGATATTCCCGCCGGGAAAATCGGCATTTTCGGAACCTCCATGGGAGCGGCAATCGGGCTCCAGGCGGCCTCGATCGACAAACGTATTGCCGCCGTCGTGGCGGAGAATTCCTTCGCCACGCTCCGGACGATCTTCGACGATTACCAGCGCAGGATGATCAAACTTTCATTTCACTACCTGCGGAACATGGTTATCGTCCGATCCGAGTTGACGGCAAAGTTCAAAGCAAGCGACGTTTCACCTCTCGAGGCCGTGAAGAAAATTCACCTCCCCCTCCTCTTTGTGTACGGCACGAACGACAACCTGATCAATTTTCAGTATTCCCTTCTCCTCTACGAGCACGCACATCCCCCGAAAGAGCTCTTTGCAGTGGAAGGCGCCTCCCACTCGAACATCTGGGATATCGCGGGTGCATCCTATAAACAACGCCTTCGCGATTTCTATAGCAAGTATCTCCCATGAGAAAACTCCTCTCAGTTCTCGTCTTGTTCGTTCTGCTGCACGCTTCCGGAGGAGCCCAGAGTCAGTTCTCCCAGGAACAGGCGCTCTCCATCGATCACCATCTATCCGTGGATATCGGTCCCCGACCGATGGGATCGCCGGCAGAACAACAGGCGCTGGCGTATGCCGTCCGGGAATTCCAGCTCGCCCATTGCGATACAGCATATGTGATGCACATGGCTAGGACGGAGGGAACCAACACATCGAGCGGCATTGCCGTCGGTATCCTGAAGGGATCTTCGCCCAGGATGATCGTCATCGGCGGACACATCGATTCCGAGGGCCCCGAAGTTCCCGGAACCGACGACGACGGCTCCGGCGCCGCGAGCGTAATCGAGCTTGCTCATGTCTTCGGAGGATCCCATCCGAAGAACACGCTTGTCTTCTGCTGCTTCGGCGGGGAGGAACGAGGATTGCGCGGCTCGGAATATTTCGTCTCTCGTTTCCCGGAAATCGACAGCGTTGATCTGATGTTCCAGATCGATATGGCAAACGGAACGCCGGTTCTCGACATCGATCCGAGTACACACGGCGCGGATGCTCCAGCGTGGCTCGTCACGGCAACGCTGGAAGAGTTCCGCGATCTCGGGTTTGACACTCCCCGATTCCCGACGCATGCCTTCTCTGTGAACTATGCGCTCCCCGCAGGTGCCGGATCGGATCATGAATCATTCCTCCATGTTGGAATACCCGCAATCGACTTTTCCAGTGATGTCGACAGGCCGATCCATACTCCTCGTGATAATTTTGAAAATTTCCTCCCGGACGGTCTTCGTCGCACAGGATCCGTCGTTGAGCACCTCGTCCGGCGTTTCGACGGCAATGTTCCGCCCCGGCAAATCGAACACTACTGGCTCTATCTCCTCGGAGGCATCCCGATCGTAGTCCCGTTCTGGGGAATCTGGTTGTTTATCAGTGTGGGTGTTGTCCTCTCCGTCACTGCCCTCCTGGTGGTTCGCCGACGCCGTCTCCCCGCCGGCGATCCCGGAAGAGTTCGCTGGACAACGATCAAGACAATTTTCTTCACTCTCATCATTGTCTGCTGCGGCTGGTTTTCCGGCGACCTCATCGGGATTCTCCGCGGATTGCGGCATCCCTGGGTTTCCGCAATCGACGAGTTTATTGTCTACGGCGCCGCCGCCGCGGCTATAGGGTTATGGATTTCAGCGAGATTGTCAGACCAGTTCCGTGTTTCTGCGTGTCCGTATGTTCAGTTCAAACGCGTGTTCATCATCCTTATTGTCATCACGGCGCTGCTCGGCCTGATAAACATCAAACTTCTGATGGAACCGGGAGTTGCACTGCTTTTCCTCAGTCTTGCGATCCTGATCCGGAACCTTATCGTCCGCGGTATTTTTCTGGCACTTTCGCCTTGGTGGATGTTCCGGCTGATCTTCTCCGAATGGCGGTCGTTGTTCTTCCGTGCGTTCGGCACCCAACTGCCGGACAATTTCGGGACATGGATATTTTTCAACTCCGCCGTCATTATCCTGCTGACGCTCTTCCTTCTCCCGTTCCTGTTTGGCGCACTCGCCGTTCTTGATGATTCCGGCATGTATGAAGTCTTCCGCAGGAAAATCCGATCTCTGCAGTTTCTCGTCGTCGTCGGCATCCTCTTCGTCATCTCGACCGGATATCTCATCACGATTCCCACCTACAACGCGCTGTGGTACAAAGACCTGAGAATCGCGGAGCGATATGATGCGGACGCGGGAAGATCGTCCCTCGAAGTGCGGAGCAGCGAGTATCTCACCGGGCTTCGCGTGCGGTACGATGAGAAGGATACGACCATCACTGCACACACGACGTCAGCCGTCATCGGCGGACAAATTCCGCTCGATACCGGCTGGGCGATAGTTCACGACACTGACCATCAGACGGAAACGGGCGGATCGGTTCACCATGATCTCGAAGTCTTTGTGCATACGAGAATACGACCGTTCAGAATCACCCTCTCGTTGTATGGCGGCCGGACTCCACTGCGTGGACTTACCACATCCGCAGCGTACACTGTCGATCGATCGCTTGCAACGCTGGAATGGTACGCGTTCCCTGACTCAGAACTCACAATTCCGCTGAGCTTTGATGTGACGGGAAAGGACAGCATTCGGGAGTCTGTGGGCGTTGAGTTTGACACACTGGTTTGGCCGGTACGGTGGGATCTGGATGAAGCGTATGCCTTGCCGCGTACGGTATTCACAAGCTCGAGGTGGATCCGGAACCGCTGAACCGGCAGTTACGTTCGAAGAAGCTTCAGGAGGGAGGTCATATCGGCCGGGAGAGATGAATCAAATCGCATCGTCTCTCGTGTCAGAGGATGGATGAAGCCGATGGTTTTTGCGTGAAGTGCCTGGCGGTCGATAAGTGTGAGATAGTGCTGGACTTCTTCTTTCTTCCTTTTTTCGGTTCCCCCCCAGGCAATCCTTCTGCCACCATAGACCGGATCACCGAATACGGGATGACCGATGTGGTGAAGGTGAACCCGGATCTGGTGCGTTCGGCCGGTTCTGAGATGAAGCTTGACGAGCGAAAGATACTCGAATCCTTCCAGAACAGTATACTCGGTGAGAGCCGCTTTCCCTGTTTTCGATACCGCGATCTTCTTTCGGTCTGAAGTGCTTCTTCCCAGCGCCGCCTCGATGAGGCCGGAATCACTCTGTTCAAACCTTCCCCAGACAATCGCCCAATATTCCCGTTCGATCGTTCGCCCGGAGAACTGACGGGCAAGAAGAGCGTGCACATGATCATTCTTTGCAACGACCATGAGCCCGGAAGTATCCTTATCCAGCCGGTGAACGATGCCGGGCCGTGTGACATCGTTGAGCGTTGAAAGGTGTTCGCGGCAGTGATAGAGGAGTGCGTTGACCAGTGTTCCGGTGTAATGTCCGTAGGCCGGATGAGTAACCATGCCGGCCGGTTTGTTCACGACCAACAGCGATTCATCCTCGAAGAGAACCTCCAGGGGAATATTCTCCGGAACGATATCGGGAGGGGGAGGTTTGGGAATCGTAATCTGAATTTCTTCGCCGCCGCAGACAGGGTAGCTCCGCTTCGCCGTTTTTCCGTTGACGAGAACCAGGCCGGCATCAATGGCCTTCTGGACTTTCGTACGGGTCGCGTTTTCGACATGATGGACAAGATACTGGTCGAGACGTTCACGTGCCTGACCGGGAGGTACGTGAAGTTCAATGCGACGACTTTCGACCGGCATTACGATTGCGGGGGCTGCGAACCCGATGTGGGGGGAGGATCTGCGGGAATTGGTGAGCCGCCGATAACCGTCGAGGGAAGCGCGCCGTCGACGCCGATCGTTGCCGGCTCGTGAGCGGAGCGGCGATGTGAAAAGAGCATGAGCAAAACACCGCAGGTCACGGACGCGTCGGCAATATTGAATACCGGCCATCGCGTCATGTGATAGCCGAACAGGTTTACATCAAAAAAATCAGCGTCGATGAAATCCACGACCTTGCCGTAAAACAATCCCCCATCATTGAACAGCACGCCGTAAAATACCCGATCGATGAGATTTCCGACGGCTCCGCCGAGTATGAGGGCGAGAGCGATGCGAAAGAGGAGGTTTTCATTTCTTGCCTTGTACAGATACAGGAGTATCCCCAGACTCGCGATGATCGAAAAGACGGAGAAGAACATCTTCCCACCGAAATCGATACCGAACGCCATACCGGGATTCTCGATGTAGGTGATGCGGAGGAAGTTCCCGAAGATCGGGCGGGTACTCCCCAGACGCAGCCCCTGCAAATGTATGCCCAGCGTGGGAATGTCGATCCCTTTTACCATCAGCTTCGTGATCTGGTCACTCAGAACAACGAACAAGCTCACATTGAGTATCTTCATTCTCAATCCGAAAAAATTACTTCTGCGACCGGAGCTTACAATCCAGGCACTGCCGGGCGTGAGGAACTGCCTCAAGTCGTTCCTTCTCGATCAGCTTGCCACACGTCTCACATCGGCCGTATTCCCCTTTCTCAATTCTCTGGAGTGCATCCTCTAGGTAATTGAGAAATTTTCCTTCTCTCGACGCAAAGAGGAATGTTTTCTCCCGTTCCATAGCATCAGTTCCCTGCTCCATGTGCGTGGAGTACATGGAATTTTCGCTCGCATACTCTCCGGTGGTGGTATCCATCATGGTATCCCGCAGGGTTTCGAGTTCTTCGAGAATCTCCTTCTTCTTTTCCAGGATGATCTCCTTGAAGCGGTCGAGGTCCTGCTTACCGTACTGCTGCTTTTTCATGGCAGGTTTCGGCGCTTCCGGTTTAACCATCCGGACGACTTTCGGTTTCACCGGTTGCTTCGGTCGTGGAGCAGCGAGCTTCCTCTTCTTCGACTTCTCCTTGAGGAGCTTGATCGCTTTTTCTGCTGCTGCCGATGATTTTCTTGATTTTGCCATGGATTTTTTCCTTTGAGATAAATGATTCAAACCTGGTGATATCCGATGTCTCTTAGACTCCGTTTCCCGAAAGACGTTGAATGGTAATGGAGCAGTGTTCGCCGTTGATTTCCCAATCCGCCGAAAATCCCTGCCCGCCGCTTCCTTCCCGGAATTCGGTTGCCAGAGTCTCATTCCT